>ULIT01008393.1_pt1 | contig 44617 bp, 45 predicted proteins | sample 1950521 | NCBI WGS metagenome assembly ULIT01 (sample SAMEA4835454, study PRJEB28245) | human gut metagenome | biome: gut microbiome; material: fecal sample | place: Denmark | collected 2008
TGTACATGCTAATACTACTACTTATCATACTATATATGCTAATATGGGCAATACTACATATAATTCTAACTGGAATGTTTATTTGAAGACGTTTTAATTAACCAAATTCTCCCAGATACCATCTCAGGTATCTGGGTTTAATTTTTACTTGTAAGACTACTTAAAGATAATTGTATATTATTTTTGTAATATACAGAAAGGGGTCTTACTTATGAGAAAACTTGCAGTATCTTTTGAAATCTTTTCAGAATTAAATTTATCTTATTTTCCAGATCTAACTAACTTTAGTGCTATAGTTAATCCCACAGATAACTTTGCACTTATGAAACCATCAGCGCCTGATAAGAATGACGGGTTTAATGAATGCTTTATAAGCTTTATTAGAGATCCTAATGAATTAAATGTATCACGTAGACAGTACAATTATCTTGGAGCTGCATTAGAAAAAGTAACTACTAAAGGCTTTATTGCATATTCAATATCTGAAGAATTTGCTAAAGAAATAGACCATTTAAAAATAGCCAAAGTGCAAATTACTGTAAATAAGTCTGCTAAGACTTATATTTACCCAGACAATTCTACGAAAATACTTTTTGAATATAAAGGCCAATTGTACTTTGGTATTGAATTGGATAAATTTTATATTCCAATACAAGCAGACCACTTTGATTTGGGAATTAGATCAATTATAGAGTATTATGCCGAGTGTAATGATAATGATATGAGTAAGTTCGTTCCTTATTATAATCCACAAAAGAGGTGACATTATGAAGACGATTAAAAGAACTTATAAAATTATGAATAATTTTACATATACATCTTATTTTCCGCATTTGACTTATTATGATGGCATAAGGTATGCTAATTCTAAAACAGTACTTAAAAATTCATCATCGCATACTGAATATAATGGTAAGATGTTTGACCAATGTTTAATACATCTTAAAAGAATAAGAGATATTAATGTTGATTTTTATGTGGAAGATTATATTGCAAAATATTCAATTATGAAAGTATTAGATAAAGCATCATTTAAGGGGCTTATTGCATATTCAATTGACGAAGATTTAATAGAACAAGCAGACGATTTAGAACTAGTTAAATTAAAAATTACTATAGATAATTCCGTCATAACGTATATCCATCCAGATAATTCTACTAAAGTAGTATTTTCTAAGGATGAGTGTTATTATCTTGGTTTCGAATTAAACACACTTTATCTTCCCGTTACAAATAAGGGATTCAATATTTCCATTGAAGCTACTATAAATAGCTATACTAATTAGGAGTGATCATTGTGTCAGATATTAAAACAATCAAAAGAACTTTCATTCTTAGAGACTTTGATTATGACAGAGACTTTGTTTTTGTATTATTTTCTGAAGAATCTAAAGCTCCTGAATTTGATAGATCTGATCCATTCAAACTATCATATGAATCTATCTTGGTTACTTCATATGATACTTCGAGAGTAGATAATCCACTTCTACTATATGCATTACAAGACCACCCAGACAATATCATTTTCAAGTCTAATATTCAGATTCAAGACTCACATAATAATGTCTTATGTCGCAATCCAAATGGTTTAGTCTCTAAACTCCCGGTTAAGCATATTGACTATGAATTTACCCTAGGCAACAATAGAACTGCATCTTTGGATTGTATTAGTGATACATCTGAATCTGAATTAAAGACTCTACAAGAAATCGCTAAAAGTTCCGAAGTACCAATAAACTTCTTCTTAGAGTCTAATTACTATTCAGAGCTTTATTGGGCGACTAGAACTGATAATGGTAATATTAGATGTAGGCGACTTAAAATTGAGATCGAGTTCTACGATCTTAGGAGGATATAATGGAAACGTTTAAAAGATCTTTCATTCTTATGGATTTTGATGCAGATAAACCATTTGCTGCGTTTTTGGAATCTACTGAAACAGATCATTCAAAATTCAAAGACCCAGATAAAAACAAGCTATTTATAACGTCTGGTGAGTATATTAAAACAATAGATACTGATAAGAATATTGCTAAATATACCAACCCCATAGGAGTATGCTCAGTATATCCAGTTAAAACAATAAAATCTACAGCGTTTACTAACAATACTTCGCTTGTTTGTAAGTATGATGAAGAAACTCGTCATACTAAAACTAATAGCTTTTGGTCATATAATTCATTAAGATGGATGACATATGTTGATCATCCACATATAGACTATTTAGTCTTAGAAATCGAATTCTATGATAAACAACCCAAGGAGGAGATATTATGATTATTGAAAAACAACTTACATTTGACCCCAGAGTAGAGCAAAAACGTTACAAACTTATCGATGTAGATGGTATTTATGCAGACTTATTATATTCTAAGGATAAGTTTGGTCATTACAATTTTGTCTTAGAGTCTAATAAGTCTCTTTCTCCAATTGAATTAGATATTCAGCCTCAGCATTCCGATAGAGATATGCATGTCAATAGTACTCATCACGCTTCTGTTGAATATACTCATATTGGTTATACAGCAAGATTTTATCCATTGCCACTTAATGTTTATCCCGATGAGTGCTTAAATTCTCCAATGGATCTTAAAGTAAAACTTACTTTAATGGATTATGAGTTTTATAATTCATACGATGAACTTGTTATGAATTATGCGCAAAAAGAGGACTTAAAAACTTATAAGACGCATGCAATTCTTGTGAATGAATCTAAAACAAGCATAGTTCCGATCTGTTTAGAAGCAAAATTGCTTTCAGCTACAGAAGATCAATACGTTTATGAGACCACTTTGTTCTGCCCCTACAGAATTCAACGTGCAACTAGCATTAGCAATATTCATGAAAACTCTTTAACAAATTCAATATTTGCTGGGCTTTGTGAAAATAGGACAGTGAACTTAGAAAGGGCTTCTCAAGTTGATTGCATTATGCTTAAAAAAGAAACTATTGAAAAACGTAATACAATGCTTGAAATTGTTAAGGTTATTCCAAGCTTAAAAGGTGCTCGTATTGATTATGAAGAAGCAATGCCAGAATATACTTATAAGGATATGCAGACGTTTCCCGCAGTAATTATCAAGACAGATAAAACCAATTATTTTACTGGTAATACGATGCTGAAAGACGTGATTCTTTTAAGGGATATCCCACAAGACCTTTTGGAGGATATCTAATATGGATAAGATATTCGATAAAACTGCCGTACACGGTACTATTAACCTCCCGACCAAAACTAAAGACGAGTTCTGTAACACAATGAGACTCGATCCAGATGATCCATATTCTACAATAAGAATTAAAGCTTATCTCATCTCTAATGAAGATTATATAGCTAAAGATCATCCATCGACTCATGTGTTTTATAGAATATCAATAAGTACACCATTAGAGCTCAAAGAAGCTAGCATCATCGTAGGAATGGACTATGAAGAAGAATTTATTACTGCGATATATGATAGCAAAAACTATGATGCACCAGTATCTTTTGAGCGTCTTCCATTTCCAATCTTTACGGAAAATGAAAACGGTGAAGAATCATACGCAGTATCTAATGGATCTATATGCTCATTCAATTATATTAAATTAAATAAAGAGCATTTATACGCAAACGATTTTCGGCTCCAAGTAAATATCTATCTTAATAACCCTAAGAAGCAAGCTATCATGACAAGAAATAACTACTTCTAATAAAATATCCCTCTAGGAATTACTTCCTAGAGGGTTTTATTTTTTATTAAAAATCATTAATAGATCCCGGATTACCAACTACGACCAGCGGGAAATCCATATTAGCATTGCTATTACGTGCGGTACCAGTTCTGAGATTGATAGTCATATTCTCTAATAAGAACTGATCCGGTATAGCCATATTAGGTACGCTTTGACCAGTTCTCATATCAATTACATCGAAATGACGATCACCAGTTGATTGGTCATATACAACTACGGTTTGAATATTAGGATCTTTTTCAAACCTCATACGATTCTGTTCGGGAGTCAGATTATTCAGATACTGTTGATAACCAATATCTTCTACAGCATTACCATATGAATCAACACCTACTCTATTAATACCATTTGATTCAAGCAATGCTGTTTGTTGAATATCAGGACCAAGAGCTGCATATCCACCTACGCCAGCACTAACAGGAGTCTTGATAAATGCATTATAAAGATCCATAATACGTTTATCATCATCTTTCTCATTAGTAATAGCTTGATTATCTTTCATACGACGCAATTCAAGATTATGCGTATCAGTAATAGTCTTATTGATCTCTCTAATAGCATTCAACTTAGCATTGATTAATCCGCTCTGGGTCATAGCTAAATCAGAGATGTATTTGTATTTACCTTTAATGGTACGAGAATCTTTAATAGCTGCTAATTGAGTATTAACGTCATACGTTAAACTATCGATTTGAGCTATAGTACCTCTAAGAAGATTCTGAGTTTCATCATACGTTCTAATATATGGATCAGTGGTCTGACACAACGGCATTTGTGGTTTAGCTGCAGGTTGAATTCTTCTTGCAGCACTATCATCAGCAATCATAGCTTTTTCAGAAGCTGGTTTTCTACCACGTCTCTTTTTAATCGGTTCATCTATAGTGATACCGTCTTTAGTAATCAAAGAGCCCCAATTCAAAGAATAATCATCTTTCATATTAATCTTTTCTTCACTGGTATTCTCAGAATCAATGTTTTCATTTAATACGTCCATCAAAAAATCCTCCTTTAAAAGATTAATCTTTTGTTAAAGTAATACTTTTTAATTTTTTAATCGTATATAACATATTAGTAATCCATCGGAAATAACCTCAACATATTCCCATTTTTTATTATCTTTAAATTAGTATACGTTTTTATTATTGCTATCCTTATTATATTTCCCATGATTTTATGCTGATTTTTGGTACACTATAATATCCCGTCACCGTCTGAGTAGCAACACTGCTACTCAGACTTTTCCCGTCAAAATATTGAATGATGATATATTATAGACTTGAAATAGAATTCTATAGTTGTTTAAACTTTAGAATAATCATTCTCAAGGAGGAAGGATTATGTTTAATAAGTATCCTGAAGGTTATGATTTGACTATTCTTGATGCAAGATATACGTATCCAAGATTTAATCAAGAGACTAATAAATATACTAATGGGTCTATGACTCTTATAGCTAGAGATAATACAACTGGAAGAAAGCTCTTAGAAGTTATAGACAATCCGACATACACTTATTATTGGATAAAAGACGAAGCTGCTAGACAGTTAAGAATTAATTATCCAGTTAAAGAAATCCCAAAGAAATATACAGAAGCAATAGAAGTTCCGTTTAAAGAGTTAGAGAAAGATATTGCTTCACGTATCGGAGAATTAGATTATTTCTATAATAATATTAAGAATAAAAACCGTAGAGCTAATCAACTCTTACATATGATCAATCCTCAGGTATTGTTTTCAGATATGAATATCGAGGATTATTATAGATTCTTATTTTCTAAGAAGTTTAAGAATTCTATCTATAAGATAGATAAAGCATTTCTCGATATAGAAGTAGATGCTAAATTAGCTAGAGGAGATTTCCCAGAACCAGGCGAATGTCCTATTAATGCTATAACAATAATTGATAGTGCTCATAAAGTATCTTATACATTTCTGCTTAGATCAGCTAATAATCCTCAGATAGCTGAGTTTGAACAAGAAGTAAAAGCTGGTAATGCAGTAAAAGAACTTCGTGAATTATTAGAAGAGCATCTCGGTGGTTGGAAGAGCATTCATCGTTACGGCTTACAAGATCTTAAGTTTAATTTTGCATTCTATGATTTACAAGACGAGATTGTATTAATAGCAGATGCATTTAGACTTATTAATACTTTGAAACCAGACTTTGTATTGGCATGGAACATGGCATTCGACGTTCCCTATATAATTGCTCGTATTGCTCAGCTCGGATATAATCCAGCAGATATAATGGGTCATCCAGACTTTAAAGAAAAAGAAGCTATTTATGTAGTAGATAACCGTACAGAGTTATTAGCAGAACGTGGAGACTTTGCGAAGATTAGTTCTTATTCAGTCTTCTTAGACCAGATGATTCAACATGCATCTATTCGTAAAGGTCAATCTGCATATGCTAGTTATAAGTTGGATTATGTAGCTGAGTTGTTATGTGGGTTTGGTAAATTAGACTACCATCATATCACTCCGTTCATCTCCGAATTACCATATAAGAACTTTAAGATCTTTACTTTCTACAATATCATTGACGTAATAGATCAGTTCTGTATTGAGCATAAAGTAAACGATATAGATTTTGTATTTACCAAAGCAATCGTTAATAATACCAGATTCTCCAAAGTCCATAGACAGACAGTTTATCTTAATAATAGACGTATTTCTGAATATTGGGACCAAGGATATATCTCTGGTAATAATGTCAATAAGGGTAATGCAAAACCAACCGAAAAGTTTACTGGTGCTTATGTAGCATCTCCTCTTAATATAGCAGATGATGCTAAGCTTAAACTCTTCGGAGTACCAATACCTATTTATGATAATGCCGATGACTTTGACTATAAATCGCTATATCCATCTTTACTTAGGGAATTTAATATTACTGATCCGACTCAGATTGGTAAATTGATTATTCCTGAACAGATTTATCCTAGAGAGAATCTTACCGGAGATCCACGTGTATTTGATCGAGGCGGTTCTTTCTTTGATGATATGGTAACTCATAAACCAATAGAATTCTGTCATAGATGGTTTAAGTTAGCAAACTTTTCGGAAATTCTAGAAGATATTTCTGAGTATTTTAATACGATCTATCCAGTATCTCCTATAGCAGCTAATGGTTTAAGAAATCTTTATTATAAATCCGAGGAAACAATTAAACCCTTAAGAGAAGTTTATAGATTTACTGATAGAAATCATGAGTTAAATACTAATAATACTTCGGAACTTCCGAAACATATGGTAGGTGAATTAGCAGATGTATTCAATACAAATTCCGGCTTTAAAGTTATCCGAGATCAATTCGATAGCGAAGATACTGAAGACTGATTATATCTATATAGATGATCTTGGTTCTGTATATGGATATGACTATAATATTAGTAAAATTGCAATTTTCCCGTCTAATATAGACGTGCCAGTACCAATGGTGCTGAGCTGTTTAGAATTGCGTAATTTATTAAAAACCAAGGTCCTAACTGACTTGATTTCAATAGGCTGGGGACCTGATGGTTACATTCAAACAGTAGATATTCGTAGTTATCTTTATCTGAAAAATACTCTTGATGAAAAGATAGCTAAAATGAATAGAGTTATTTATGCGACACCTCCTATTAAAAGATATTCGTCAATGGAAAATAATGATGAGTTTATGTCTATACTAAATGCTCCCGCAGCATTAGGAGCTAAATTATTTAAATTAGATAATTATATCTTAACTCTCTTTAAGGGATTATTACCTAATGCTAAGTCTGATAAGATAGATTTATATATTTATCCTTATACGGCTAATAGTGATCTGTATAGATATATCATCTACAAGAAAGGCAATATCAATATTAACGTGTGCTGTATAGCTCTAAAGCTCATATAAACGTAACGGTAGAGATCACTCTCTACCGTTTTATTTTTTGTATATTGGATTAACAGCCAAACATTTAGATAAACTCGTTAGAGGGAGGTACCGAGATGCCCGAAAAGGATGAAAATAAACGAACTGTCATTCCCTCAAGCATACGAAAGCTTGCAAATACAGTTCAAGATAACTTAAATGGGTTATATGCTAGAACGTATTTTTCTTCTCCTAATAATAAGAATGATCTAGAAATAACCAAATCTAAAATCAATAAAACCTTAGATGATATTATCTCTAATAATAAAAACAACACTGGCTCAACCAGTGTTGCTAGTCTTTATACACGTTTAGATAATTACCAAAAAGATCCTGATGTAACTAGAAAGATTTCTACACTATTCGAAGATCGTAATCTTATGACCGGTTTAATGAGTGCTTATATAGAGAATAAGTATCTTAAAGATTACGATAACGAAATTGATACGGTTCTTAAGTATTGTCCTAAACTTAAAGAAGCATTAGAAGTACGTAAAGATAACGTATTATCTGCAGACTTCTTTTCTAAAGATTATCTCATTATCTCCGATGAAACCAATGTTCGTGATGATGCTATATTTATGAAACGTTGCGGTGATATTAAGGAGATTTATAATCTTATTGAGCGTGTAGATGAATGGTATGATACAACCGCTATGTATGGCGAAGTATTTGTATATATCGTACCATATGCTAAAGCCATTTCTAGATTATTAGTCTTGAAGAATGGCAATACTAATGTAAGTCTTAGTGAAGCAGTCTTAAACGAAAACTTCGATGATATGGAACAGTTTAAACAGATCGAGACTAAAACCTTAGTGATTAATGAAGCTACACTTGATCAAGAGCATAAAGCAGACTTCAATGCTTTAAAGAAAGTCTATGGTTTAGATTCTACTAAAACGAATCTTGACTTTAAGCTTGAATTTAATATGACAAACATGCTCTTTGAGGACGTTATAGAAAAAGCAAAAGCGTTTCAACGTCGTCTTAAAGCATCTAAGTCCTCTTTATCTGAGGCATTCTTAAACGAAGCATCTATTAAACGTAAGAAAGATACTCCGGTATTTGTAGATGGTAAACGTACCGTAAGAATGGATATCGATAAAGGTATTATGGGTACTAAAGATAGACCCAAAGACTTAGACTATTCTGAATTTACTAAAGATACAACTAGCCGTGAAGGCTTAATCGATACAGATAATTGGAATAAAACTATTGAAGACCAAGCTAAAGATATGAAACTTAAAGTAACTGGTGCTATCTTAAAGAACTTGGAAAGATATAATGTAATTCCTATCTATATTGATGACTTATGTCTTGGATACTATTACTTAGAATTTAAAGAAAACGATCAATATACATTGAATACTCAGTTAGCTGACCCAGTAATGACTCTTAAAGCTAATACTAAGCTTTATAATGATGCTGAGAAAGCTAGAGCTGATGAATTACTTAGATATATTTCTGCTAGACTCTCTAAAGAAATAGATGCTAAGTTTGTTAATATTAACCAGGATCTTACTAAAGAGATCTATATGATTCTTAAACATAACTACGATTTCAATACTCCTAATCCAGAAGGGATTCGTGTAACGTTTATTCCTCCTGACGATATGGAACACATCGTATTTAGAAGAGATCCTCATACTCATCGTGGCGTATCTGATCTTGAACACTCTATGCTTCCGGGTAAATTATATGCTGGCTTATATATTACTAATACCATTGCTGCAATGACTCGTTCTCAAGACAGACGTGTGTACTATGTAAAGCAAGCAGTTGATACTAATATCTCTGAAGTATTACTTAACGTAATCGATCAGATCAAGAAATCTAACTTTAATATTAGACAGATCGAAAATATCAATCAGGTATTAAATATCGTTGGTAAATTCAATGACTTTGTAATTCCGACTAATGCTAATGGTGAATCTCCTGTGCAGTTCGAAGTAATGCAAGGTCAAGACATAGATCCTCAGACAGAGTTAATGAGTCAACTCTTAGAGATGGCTGTTAATAATATTGACGTACCATTAGAATTAATCCAAGCTCGTCAATCTATTGATTATGCTGTACAGTTTACTATGTCTAATAGTAAATTCCTTCGTAAGGTATTTAATAGACAAGCTAAGTTCCAACCCTACCTCAGTAGGATATTCTCCAAGCTCTATAATTACCAATACGAAGAATCTGCATTCATCCGTATTAGTTTACCGCCTCCGGCATTCTTAAGTATTACTAATACAGACCAGCTTTCTAATAATATCGTAAACTTGTCTCAAACCATTACTGATATTGCTATTCCGCCTGATCAAACAGACGAGACTAGTGAATTAAAACGTGGTATTTTACTTACCAAAGTAAAACGAGACTACTTGAAAACATATGTTGACTTTGATAGAATTGATAAATTTGTCAAAGAAACAGAGCAAGAAGTTGCTCTTAAACAACAATCTACAAATAATCAAGAACAGCAATAAAATAATCCCTCTAGGAAGTGATTCCTAGAGGGATTTTTGTTTTGTGTATTAGTGGTACACAAATACGATGAAAAAAGATGGATGATAATAGAAGTTTTAAAATTTCTACTATCTTTGCATAAGTAAATGAAGCAAGAAAAAATAAATACCTAAGCGAGACAGCATTTATTTTTTGTATATGGATGTTAGATTAAGCGTAAAATATTAGGAGTGGCATTTCTACCACTCCTAATGAAGGTGAATAATCTATTACCAGGATACTGTATTACCATTAGAGGTAACCAGATCTTTTTCATACGGTTCGATGTCGGTAACACCAGTATACTGGAAGGCATCTTCACGCCATTCAGTATTATCACGAATCCAATCAAGCAATTCTTTTGCTTTTTCAGATACGTCCTGAGAAGTAATAGGATAGCCTTTGAACTCTACATTGATGGTCTTGAATTCAATAGTGCTTTTATCGGAGTTGTAGATGTCCCACTGAGAACCAGTCGGTTGTGCAGCTACGATATAATAAGCTTTTTCAAGATTCATCAGTGTATTGTCTGCTACGAGATACATGAAGGAGAATACTTCTTTTTCATAGCCAGGTTCCATTTCGCCAGACTGAATCAAACCACCATAAGTTTTAACCTGAGTACGAGGGTCTTTTACGCCACGGAGGAATAATTCATGAGTACGAGAAATAACAGAACCAGCACGTTCAAAGTATTCCATAGAGAAGGTAGATGCAGACGGTGCAGTTACACGGTTGATGATATCAACGTTAGAAATACCGTTGGTCAATTCACCGGTTTCTGCAGTCATATTATCAATACCATTCAATCCTCTGAAGTCATATTCAAGAATATGAACATAGTTCTCAATAAGTTTACGATATTCATCGCTTTTATTTTTAAGAGCTTCCAAGAAGGAAGGAATACCTACAACAATTAAGAACGAATAACCAGACTCATAAAGGTTATACGGAGACAGATCAGCAAAGTCTGTTACGCCACGCATAAGAACATACTGAGTCAAGTCCTTAGTAGCTCTCAAAGAGCTAAACATGTTATTATCTACATTAGGCATTATGCTTTACTCCTTTCCTCTTAGGATTGCAATGCAAGAATCTTGAAGATTTCGGTCTGAACGAAGTTCCTGAACTTAACTTTCAAGACTGCATAGAAGATTTTGTTAGAACGATATACGGAATCTTCAACGTATTCCATGGTAAGTTCTTCGAAGTTGCCACTGTAGTTAGACAGTAAGGAATTAACCTCTTTCTGGTAGTTTTCGAAGTCTTCGCCATCAAGGAAAGAGTAACGAATGATAGGCACTTTCTTACGAATTTCATGAATGATCTGCTGAATAGCAAGAACGTTGTTGATGTAAGAAAGCTGAGTGAATCTCTCCTGAGAAGTATAGCAAGTCTCAAGAGTCAAGGTGCCATTGATATATGCTGCATAGTTGATTCTAAGATCTTCCATTTCGGTTTTCTGGTTACCAGCAGGAGTAATCTTAGGAATAAAGTTTACAGTACCTTCAATAGCTTCAGGAATGGTAGCTTCCATTTTAATACCGCACGGAGGACGATTACGTCCATTAATGAAGTGAGATACCAAAATACGAGCCAGAGAGTAACCAACAGTTACAGTGATTTCTTTCTTGGTATACGGATCAATGATATCATACCAAGTGGAATAAGTACCAGCATAACGAGTTTTCAGGTTAGGCAGGTCAGCATATTCCAATTCACGAATAGATTTGCACGGTTGACGAACACCAAATGCTTCATTACCGATATCACGGAAATAGAAGCAGTCTTCACGGAAGTTTACAAGGTTTTCGATAGCACGTTTTACGCTATCATGGTAGTTAGCATCAACGATTACGTCAATCGGGTTGTTATCTACGTTATAGATATCATCGGAGAGAGAACCATCGAATACTTTAACCATTTCGTCTTTATAAGTATCAGTATTGATAGGAGCATTGCCGAAAGAGCCATTGCTACCATTATCCATAGAAATGCCATACAAAGAGTTCAACTGAGTATTAGTATCAACTATGATATTATCATTCAGCGGAGCACCTTTGAAGGTTTTACCGAATAACAAATCCTGATTAGCAAGATCCAATGCATCAATATCTTCAGCAGACATACCTACAGCATCAGAAGCAAGAATTTCTTTGATACGATTTACGAATGCAGTAAATTCATCATCAAAGAATTTGCAACGCAATTGCGGGTTAGATGCATATTTAAACTGAGTCTGGAAGCTAGTATTTTCATTGCCTTCAACAATATCCGGATTCAGAGTAGCAACCAATTCAGCGATCTGTTCGTTTTCTTCATTTACCTGAATAATATATTTGGTGTACTCGAAAGTACGGCTCAAATTATAGTCAGGAGTAATAGTAAGACGTTTATTAGAAACGCCACGACCTACATCAGTGAAGATGCAGAGAGGATAGCCATATTCCTCAGGTACAGAATCTTTAAATTTCTGAGCTACAATAGTAAGGTCATTGCTTTCAGTTGCAGCCAAAGACTTAAGATTATAAGAAATATGTACTTTAGAATCTACTACAGGATCATTAGGAAGACCTTCATGATTAGTGGGGCTCGTGGTTTCAACACCCCTATCAGCATCATAATATAACAGATTACCGTCCTCGTCGGTTCTCTGTACGTTCTGAGTCTCAACGTAAGCAACTAAGCCATTATTAGCAAGAGTTGAGTCTTGAGCTACAACGCGTTTGCAGAATAAACGAGCACCGCTATTGATAGCATTAGCTGCTTGTAATAACGGTTGACCATGTCTAGCAAAAGAAATGCTATTGCCATATTGTTTAAAGAAAGCATCACCTTCTACATATGCATAGTCTTCGGTACCTTTATCTGAAGTAAACCCAATCATTTCGATCGGTTTATCTATTGTATTGGCGATAGTAAGAGACGGAATATCGCTCTGATCGTCAATTATAAAAATTGTACCTACATACATTCGAATGTTCCTCCTTTGAGAGAGTTTTATAAGAAAAGAGTGATTAAACAAACACTAGTATAGTGGGTCCATATGACACCCACTAGACTTTTATCATTATGTTTGCTCTCATACGGCTAGCCCATCATGATTTTCTCCAGAGGAGATGTCCTTCCTGGCTTATCTATAGCAGCATTTACTACAGCTAAATCCCAGTTTTCGGATGTGATAGAAGCAAACGGAGATACGTATTTCGGAACCATATTCAAAGAGATTGGCTTATAATTATGCATATCAGTAATACCAGAAAGCCTAAAAGGAATTTCTTCATTCCTAGGATCTCTGCATATTTCAGATATTACTATACCTAAGATTTGGTCAGCTACACCAAACTTAAAGCCATTGAGTTTAGCTGTTCTATTGAAGAATAAATATAATTCTCGATAATCCAATGTAGTAGGGAATTTTGCAGTTGTCAAGAACAGCCTAAAGAAGTTTTCTGCATTCTCTACGTCAGAGACTGGATCTTGTACAATGATTTGATCGCCTGGACGATATATCAATACGATATAATTACCAGGCTTCTGAGTCTTAATAAGAGAAACATCTTTTAATTTTTGTATTTCAGAAGGGTGAGTTAGAAACTGAGTCGGTAGTTTGAATGTCTTTAAACCAGAATGTTTACCATTCTTATCAAAGATAGCATAATTCACTACACCGAATAACGAAACTAACTCACCGATCTGTACATACAATTTGCCATTATCATATTCTTCTGGCACATAGAAACGGAACTCATGATCTTTCTTATTAAAGATCACGTGCTCTCCGTCTAATTTGCAAAAATCTGGTACTTGACCTGGCATAGATATTCACCTCAAATATTATTCAGACTGAGAATTGATTTCTGGGTCATCATCAATATCACTAGTGATAATGATAGGACCTTTAAGGGTCAATTCTACATTATCTGGATCAGGCATTTGAGCTCTGTCTTCAACTTTAATTTCAGTCATAATAAAACCCTCCAAAGAAAAATATGTTTAGTTTAGCATTTGAGTAATAGATATATAATTTCCCACCTTATATATTCTATTACGAGATGGTTTGCACTAAAAAAGAGAAACTATGATTTATTTTTTGTAAACTTCCTTATAATTACACGATTTGGAGGTAATTGTATTGAAAAATATCTTAAACGTAATTCTCTCCCCTATCAGAGGATTCTTCATCTTCTTGGCGTTGAAAATCTTCGAATCATTAGGAGCCGTAGAAAGCTTTGATAAGAAGTATTTTTATGCTATTAACCATAGCTCCTGGAGATGTTCAGCTTTGAACTCTTTTATGCTGGCAATGACCCAGATAGGAGAAGCTTGGTTGCCAATTTTCGCAGTATTATTATCATACCAGTATCTAGAGATTCCCCTTTACGTAGTACAGAAAATTCTTTGGGCTTATGCTATATCTGGACTAATTGCAATTATTATTAAATATAGCATCAATAGAGATCGTCCTTGTAAGGTTCTCTCTGATGCTATTGTAGTAGGTCCAGCACCATCTTCCCAGAGTTTTCCTAGTGGACATACTACATCTGCATTTGCTTTCTGCATTATGGTTGCATGTATCTTCACACCATTAATTATTCCGATGATTATATTTGCAACTCTTGCAGGAATCTCTAGAATCTATCTTGGGGTTCACTGGCTCACAGATGTAATTACTGGTGCTATTATTGGTACTATTACAGCTTTATTAGTATACTTCATTTAAACAAAACATGTCCCCCTTACCTTCACAGGTAAGGGGGAATTTCTTGGTCAGGTCTTATGAAAAAATCACGTTACGGAAATCTGATAATGGAAATTTGGTAAAAGAGGTCATTTTTATCGAAAAGTTAAAAAGGTGAAATTTCATGGAGTCTTACACAAAAGCATAAGTTTAGCCATTAAGTTTTGTAATTAATAAGAAGGATGTTTCAATTATGTTTAGATTTAGGAGAAACCCAAGACCAAGAATTACTATATAGTGTATACTTATGTAAAAAATAAATAGGAGTGGTATTACTACCACTCCTAATATTTTAATTATTCTTTAGACGGAATTTGCTGCCACTGTAAGGTGTCATACATTTCGTCTTGTTCTTGAGCTTCAGCTTTAGAGAATTCTTCGTGTTCATCGAATTCATCGACATGTTCTTCGAAGTCTTCTACATGGGCTTTCATATTAGCAATCTGTTCCAGAGTTACGAACTGATGTTCCGAGTCAGTGATTACGTCAGCAGCGTAAACTTTCAGACCGGTTTCAGGTAATTCTTCGTCTCCTCCAGGATCACTAGTATATACACTAATACCATCGATAGTCCAACCGGCTTCTTGAGCAGGTACAATGTACTGATCCCATTCTACGGCTCTTACTTCGGTCTTAGCAAATCTCAGAGTTGCACCTACTTCAGGTTCTTTAGAAGCAGATTTGATAATGTTAAGAACTACTTGACGAGTCAACGGACAATCAGTAAAGTCTACAGAAACTTTAAGACTACCTTCAGTAAATGCTACAGTAGTCAAATTATAGCAACCATCAAACATACCTTCGGCATGATCAACGTTTACCATACTCAAAGTCTGTACACCAACAAGATTTGTACAACCAGCGAACATTTCACGCATATCTACAACTTTGTTGGTAATCATATACGGAGCAACGATAAGTTTTACGCAACCCTTAAACATACCATTCATTGTAATAGCTTCACTTGTAGATTCAAGATCATTTACTACAGACAAGGTCTGATATGTTTCAGGATAATACAGTCTCATATAATCATTAAAGTTAGTTCTTGCCTGTCTGCTCAGACCAATAAGTCTCCAACCTTTGTTGATTGCCGGAGCTACATGAGCATCGTAATCTTTCATGGTTAAAGTCTTATCCGGGAAGGTCAAGGTCTGTGTAGCATCAATAGCTTTAAGATTATCTAAGATATTATAAATGCTTTCAGTGCTCAATTTAATGTCAGAGAAGTCTACCGAGCAGTTCAGACTACCAGCAGTAAATTTCACATCAGTCAAATTGAAGCAGCTAGCAAACATAAGATTTGCATCAGCTACATTAGCCATATCTAATTCCGGAACACTAGCTAAGTTCAAGCAACCAGAGAACATGCTTCTCATGCTAGTAACAGCTTTGGTATTCAACGGAACTACATTGGTCAAGCTAATGCAACCCTCAAACATAGAGGTCATATTATTAGCAAGTGCAGTATCAATATTCGGGCATTCAACGATAGTGGTGAATGTATCCGGATAAGTCTTCTGCATGTAATAAGTAAAGTCAGAGATCTGTTCAGGTTCGGTTTCTTGTCTGATACCATAAATAATCCATCCTTTAGATTGTGCAGTCAAGACGTTATCATATTCTTCAACGGTAAACTCAGTGGCAGGGAACTTGATAGTTTTCTTAGTATTCTCAGGCAGAGTACGAAGACCCTTGAGAATATTGATGATAGCTACTTTTTCTAAAGCAGTATCTTCTAAGTTTAAGCTGCAAGCCAAGGTACCCGGTTTAATAGCCAGATATTGCAGTTTATTACATCCACCGAAGATATCGGTACGAGTAGTTTCTGTCATGTTAGTAAGATCCATTTCCAAAGGAATATAGATCAAATTCTGACAGTTATAGAACATGCGAGTGAAGTCAGAGCAACTAGCTGTATTGATCTGCGGTGCAGATACTAAGCTAGTGCAGTTTTCAAACATGCCCTTCATAGTATTAGCTTTAGAAGTATCAAAAGTTGCTGTGATCATGCTAAGAGAAGCACCACCAGCAAACATGTAGTTCATATTTACACCTTCAGAAGTATCGGGCAACATATTCAAGATATTAATGCTTGCATAAGTTTCCGGATAGGTCTTCTGTAAGTAATAAGTGAAGTCGGTAGCAAGCTCTTTAGGAGCATAGATTCCGAACACATTCCAGCCTTTTTCAATAGCAGGAACTACATGGTTATCATATTCTTCTTGAGTGAGATTATAAATACCATTGGTAAATACAACACCAGCAGAAGAATCTACAGGTTCTCCTAAGCAATCAAATACTTCAAGAACTTTCTCTTTGCTCAAAGGAACGTCAGAGAAGTTCATGCTGCATTTAATAGATGCCGGAGCAAAAGTTACTTCAGTGAGTTTGAAGCAATCATTAAACATACCGTATGCATGGATTACATTGCTCATATCTAAAGTACCAGGAATTCTGGTGAGTTCGGAGCAACCATCATACATATGATCAGTATATTTAGCTTTAGAGATATCCAATTCAGGAGCAATTCCCATAGTAGTATATACAGTCGGGAATGTATTTCTCATATACCAGCTATAGTCGGTACGTTCAATCGGCAACGGAACGTCACATTCGATTGTCCAACCTTTCTCGATAGCAGGTCTAATGTAAGTAATAATCTCATCTTCGGTGAAATCGTTCTGAGCTTCTACGTTATGGAAAGTAAACGTAGCGCCTTTAACGGGATCACCTAAGTTAAGAATAGTATTTAACAAAGATTCTTTAGTGAGGTTAGTATCACTCACGTCAAGAGATACGTGTAAAGTATCTGGTACGATGTTGAGATTTTTCAAAGAAGAGCAACCATAGAACATGTCTTCAGTATATTGAGCTGCAGTCATATCTAAGTCACTTACTGTTGTCAACATCTGGCAGCTATTGAAGAAGTCTCTGAAATCAATTACACCAGCAGTATAGATTTTCGGAGATACAATCATTCTAGAGCAACCATAGAACATGCCTCTTGCTGTTACGAGTTTATTAGTATCGGGCATGTCATAGAAATTAACCATAGAAATGCAACCATAGAACATACGATCAGCATTTACTACATTAGGCAGAGACAGTTGAGCTGGTGCAAGCATAGCTTCACAACCCTCAAACATACCTGTTACATATACAGCTTTAGAAGTATCTGGAATTTCAGGACATACTTCCATAGTCATATAGTCTTCAGGATAAGTATCTCTCATATAATAGCTGAAGTTAGTAATTTCTACAGCATCAGGCATCTTAACGCCCTTAATAGTCCAACCCTTGTCAAGAGCTGGTTGTACATGAGCAATATATTCATCCTTAGTAAGTTCTTTAGCTGCTTTAACACCAGTAAAGTTTACTTCATTACCAAACTGAATATCACCACAGCCATCCAATACACTAAGAACGGATTGTTTATTCAATACAGTATTGCTCAAATCTAAAGAAGTATGAAGAGTCAACGGTTTAATGTTGAACTGTTCAAGAGCATTGCATCTAAAGAACATGTCTTTAGCATCTACCAGAGAAGACAAATCCATCTCCGGAACAGTATTTAATTTATAGCAGTTAGCAAATGCTTGTTTCATGGAAGTTACTTTAGAAGTATCCATCTTAGCAACTGCTACAAGCTCTCTACAACCATAGGCAAACTGACTCATATTAATTACTTTGGAAGTATTCATTCCCGGAAGCATAATAAGAGTCTGACAGTTCAAGAACATACCAGACATATTTAAGCAGCTATCAGTTACTAATTCCTGAGGAACAGTCATGAGTCTGTAGCAATCAGCAAACATAAGATTCATATCAGTACCCTGAGAAGTATTCGGTAACTGTACATGTGCCATGTCATGATATGTATTCGGATAAGTTTTGCTCATATAATTAGAGAAGTCAAGGATCAATTCAGGAATATTAGAATCACAAATAATGCCTTCAAAGATCCAACCAGCAGCTTCTGCAGGTTTAATGTAGTCTTCATATTCTTCTACGGTAAATTTATATTTATAATTATCTTTATTATCAATATAATCCGCAGGAATAATATCGAAAGTCATATGATTCTTAGTAGCTACAGGAGTACCAAGATTCTTAATGATATTAAGTACTACGTCTTGTCTTAATTTACAATCAGAAAAATCAAGACCAATCTTAAGAGTACCTTTGGTGAAAGATACGTCTTCAAGAGAAGTACAGCCTTTAAACATATTAGCTGCAGATAAAGCAGAAGTCATGTTTAATTCAGGCAGATTAATGATATTAGAACAACCGTTAAACATATCAGAGAAAGTTCTTACATTACGAGTATCTAATGTAGGAATGGTTCTCAGAGAGAAACAGTCATTAAACATTCCACCCATGCTCATAACTCTAGAAGTATCCATCATCGGAATTTCTTCTAAGTTATTGCATTTAGCAAACATAGCACTCATGGAAGTCATATTACGAGTATTCATAGGACGAACCATTTTAAGCATGGTGCATCCACTAAACATTGCAGAAGCATTAACAGTCTTATCAGTAATAAGTCTATTCGGAATATGATCTAATACCATATATTTATCCGGATAGATCTGCTGGATAAAGTTGAATGCATCTGCTGGAACCATGATTGGTTTAGGTACCTGACCCGGATCAGGACAAGGAACAGTCTCTACATCTTTGATGCTTCTAATATCTTTAGCATCGATAGTAACTGAACCAGCTTTAAAATCATCGGAAGTATCAAAGGTTACTTTGTAGCCGGAAGTAGTTCTAAGAACAAGATCTACAATACCGGGACGATACTCTTTAACTGGTCCTTGCTGATCATATTTAGTGATCTTAGCTACACGACCAACTAATTCTTTGCGAGTACCATCTTCCATATATGAAACACGCCAGATTTTAGTGGAGTTCTCTTCTAAGCTAACGCTATAGGTATCTTCAGCATCTAAATGTGTAAATGTAACTTCAAGAGCACTCTTAGCTTTCGAAGTAACACTTAGCAAGGTAGATTCCATAGCTTCTTTACCTCCAAACTTTAAGATTTTTATACGTTGAAATAATACTTAAGTACTATTGCAAAATAGTATTAATTATAAGTTCGAATTACAAGAAATAAGCCTGGAAGCCATCACTGACTTCCAGGGATTTATTATACATGATTGATATTGATCTTTTCGGAAATATCATCCATAGCAGAAACAAAGTTCTTAAGAATTTCTCCTGCAAAACCACTAACACCGTTTTGTCCAGTAATAGCAATGTCTGCAGAGAGATTGCTGAGACTCTTAAGAATATCAAATGTATAGAATAAGTAGATAGCTCTACCCGGATTATCCATCGGATAATTTTTATCTGCATAGGCACGTGCCAAATAGATAAATCTATCGATGTCAGACGGGTCAATGCGCATCTTTATGACAAGCATTTTCGAAAAATCTTTCATTTTAGGGAAGGAAAGACCTACTGTGCTGAATTCATAATCTATGTCTTCATATGTACGATTAATGCGTTTTAACAGCTTACCATCGTCCATTAACTTATTCTTAGTAGCTTGAGGAATAGTATCTACAAACTCAGCTAATTTATCATAAGAATATGCAGTATGGAAAGCTTCAGCCATAATATCAAGATTCTTAGCTTTTTCTTCATCTACAGGACGAAGTTTCTCAGCTAATTCTTTGAATTTAGTTTCAAATTGATCTCTACGGCTTTCAAGCATAGTAGTAACAATATCGTCACCATTGAATGCAGCATTTAATTCTTTCTGAAGTTCTGCAAAGGCATTATCTAATGCAGATTCACTAATAAAAGAATCAATAAAGATCTTACTAATAGTATTGAGCTGTTCTTTATCATTATAGCTAATACCAATCTTTCTTGCCTCTTCTAAAATCATATCTTTTACCTTAGGAGGCAAGCTATTAAATACCGGGAATTTCTCTCCAGCTTTAATACGTTTATTGATTTCTTTAAGTTCAAGAATATCTGCTGGATCAATCGGCAATGGTTCATAAACAATATCGGACTGATCCTCAATTACTGCTGTGGTATTAACTTCATGGGTTACCTCTGTAGGTTCACCGGTTTCTTGAATCTGGCGTAATACTTGTACGTCTTCGCATTTATCTGCTTCATTAGCTAATACTTCAGTTACTTTATCAAGAATTTCTTCACTCATTCTTTAGTCTCCTTTTCGAGTTTTAATATGGCTCGGTTATAAACCACGTTAAATATAGCAACTCCATTATCGTCTATCGTACATTTAACACTATCTGCTCCACTTTTCTCCTTATAAGCATCAGCAAATATTTGCTCTTGCTCTTCTTTAGATGGTGGAGTAAAAGATTTATCTTTTATAGTATTCATTATAGCTTCATGAATAATAGAAGCTATGGTATTATCATTCAACAATATCGACATTTTCAATAGCAGCTCTTTCTTTTAAAATGTCTTGGTATTCACGCATAACTTTCAACTGTTTTTCCAGAAGCTCAATCGGGCAAATCGGAGTAAAATTCAATTTTCCGGTATGATAATCATCAAGCATTTTTGCAAGACGTCCTGCACGATACTTTACTTGGAAGTATTCTGCTACGAAGCGTTCTTTATAATCTCCACTAAGCATAACAACTGCGGTTTGCTCAAGACTACTAATATTCATTACATTGTCCTCCTTTTAAGTGGTTTCTTTTCAATTTTTATTGTAGCATATGTGTTTTTATAGTTACACATGTACTTATAAATTGGATCGTTAGTATCCTTTCTATACAGATTTCTATATAAAATGGTATAACAATCGCTATCGATTAATTTACCTAAAAGATGACTTAAAACAATAGGAGATATATTATTATGCTTATAATAAGCATTGAAAGTATTGTCTTCTTTATCAGTATCTATAGCTAAGATGCTTTTAAATGGAATAAAATCATCCTTAAGAACATTACCCCAACGAGCATATAATACATCATATACTATTCCGTAATATATGCCATAATCCGTAAAGTGGTAACGGTAGCTACATGGACCAATCCAAGTTAAACTATAAAATGGATCCTTGTCTAAATTCTGTGTTAGAATTATTGGCATCATATTAGTTCACTCCGGTTTGTCTACGCTGAATCTCCAATCTAATAGCAGTAATAAACATAGCGGCTAAATTAGGATTTCTAAACGGTTCACAATAGAACGTCTTATAGAAATCTACCTGAGGTACAAAGTTAGTAGTAAGCATATTTACTACATTAGGATCTGGATAAAGCACAGTACAAATATCATTGAAAGAAATATCAAATGCTTGCATCTGATCTAAGATATATACTAAGTTTGCATTGATAACAGCAATCTTAGGATCTTCATATACTTTCTTACCATATAAGGTAGCAGAGTCTTTGTTCTTTTTCATAGAGTCAAGATTAAAATAGTTATAAAGATTAGTCTTTTCTCTATAAATGTAGTTACAGAAGAACTGAGTAATATTATTAGTGAAATTAGATACAATCAAATCATATAGATAATATGCAGCAGTATAATGATCATCCATAGTCTCATAGTTCGGAGATATAGCAAGACCACCTGCTTTACAGAGTAATTGAATAATTTCTTCGTAAGTATTGCTTCTTACGAATTTAATATTCTCTTTATCCATAGGAAATTGTTCTAATAAGTTTTTGAAGTTGAGTTCGAATGCATTTACTGCATTAGGTTTAACAATATCTACAAACATAGCATCATATCTATGAGTAATATTGTCATTGATTACGTTATATATATAAGAGGTTTCAAAGCTGGCTAATAATACAGCTAATTCATTTTCGGTTACTGTATTATAACCGATAGAGTTATTAATAACTTGACTCATTTAAAGTATCCTCCTTATAGTTTTTAATTAAAAAGTTACCGTGTAAATAAAAAATAAAACCCATGGGTATTATCCCATGGGTCTATTTATTTTACAAACTAAGAAGAGATTTTTCTTCTTCATTCTTAGCATGCAGTTCCAATTGATTCTCATCAAGAGAGAAGTCAAATGGTTCTAATTGAATTTCGTCTGCATCGAAGAATCCGTCCTCTTGATTAAGCTTAAGAAGACCAACACCGGACGGCATTTCTTCAAATAATTCTGGATCGTTTTGTAATTGATCCATATACTTATCTCCACATCTCTTAATATAATATCTTAAGAGTTTACAGATATCCTCTTTAGTAGCATTCATTACCAGAGGATAAGTAGTAAGATGATTATTCATATACATGATACGAATATCATAGTAGACTTCCAATCCTTCTTGGAAAGTCATTTGGGTTACTACGAAGAATGACGCAAATCTTAATCCGTATTGGAATAAGGCATCTTGTACCTTTAATGCTTCTTCGTAATGGGTGATATTCATGTCCTTGGTATTCATGAGCTCATGATATTTATTCAAAGCCTCAATCATACCATCTAAGTTTTGTTTCTTGTCTTCCAATTCAAATACAACTTTCATATTATTACCTCCATTCTGACATTATTGTCACGTTGTATTCATGGTAATAATATACAATCGATTTGAATTATATTTACAATTTATCCCACATAGTCGGAATCTTATTATTCGGATTCTTATGAGGATTATTATAATCTATTTCAGATCCATCTCTATTAAAGTTAAGGAATACTTCATTAGGTATACCATATGCTCTGGATTCAAGTTCAATATCATTCGGATTCATATTATACTCTTTAGCATAAGCTTCACGACCATCTTTCTTTCGTAAGAGCTTATTCAACGAAGCATCATCACGAGCTAATTGTTCATTTACCCATTGAGCATATAGTTTGCCTTGAGCTTTAGCGAACTCTTTAAGCCGAGTCTTATATTCTTGATCATCAGCCATCGGACTAGCATCAGCGATTTCGGTAATGATATCAGAATACTTTTCTTCTAATCCATACATTACCTCATCTATAGTCTCGTCCGTCTTAATAGTAGTCTTGGTAATATTGAATCTTTCTTTAAGATCCTTACCTTCGTACCAGATATAAAGAGCCATTAAGTATGCAAAGGTCAAGTCATCGTGGCTATTGGAAGAGTGTTCGATTTTGCCGTTACGTTTAACTTCCATACCAACTAACTCATCATAGATTCTCTTAGATACGAATTTATCTTTATGATTATCTACACGCTCTCTTAAGATCTGAATCAAAAGATCACGTTTAGCCTTGGTAGAATCTAAGCCATAGACTTTAGTCTTTTGAGTACGTTTAATAGTACGAGTACCATCATTCATTTCCTCAATGACTTTGTCTTTGATTTCATAATAGAGATTCTTTTTAATAGGCGAATTAATAAGTTTAGCCAATACAGATGCCCCGAAACCACCGTTTCTTTCGACATTGACTACGGCATTCGGGAAATACTTAGTGACGAGTTCATAAATAACCCTAGCTAATTCCGGTGTAGATATATAGTTACACTTCAGATCTGCAAATACTCTAGTAGTTTTAGAGTCTACACAGCATATAGCAGATGCGTCTCGATTATACCCACCAGAAACGTCGACACCAACCAAAGGAGGATATAACGGAACACCGCCACGTAATTCTATCAATTCATAGATATTAAAAATATACTTCCCAAGGAAATAAACTATCTTGATCGGTTCACGTACTAAACGTGCAATACATTCAAGATCTTCTGTGGAGAATGGTGAATTGGAAGTACCAAGAGACCATTCAAGCAAAACTTCACGACGGATGTCGTCCCATCTGAAGAGCATTTCTTTACAAATGTCTTTAAACCATGCTTCGGAACGACCCAACTGTTGATAAGTGAATTTAATGTATACGAAGTTAGATTTACTATTAGCATCAATAATCTCTAAGATCTGTTGATATGGTAAATCATACCATGCTTCATTAAATTCAGTAGAATCTTCTTTCATATTATAAGCAACTTTACCAGAATCTTCTGTTAAGAAGCCCGGTGTAGTTGTAAGCAAGATACCATATGGAGCACCGTTCTGTTTAGCAATAAGAGATGCTGTCTTAAACGCAGGAACGGTATTGAGATAAATGATATCATTATAGGGAATAAAGCCCCATTCGTCTGCCCACAGTACAGGAATAGTACGACCACGTAAGAGGTTAGCAGCGGCAACCTTATTACGAGCCGAAGGTGCAGTACGAATCTTATTATTATTCAAAGGATGAACGATTTTCAGTATAGTATTGCTTGGTTTAACTTTCTTGCCATTAGTACTATAGGGCTGACTCATCTGTAAATAAGACGGTAATAAATCCCTAATGTCTTTAAGGCGCTGTAAGTTCAAACTTGATTCTTCTAATTTCTTATGTAAGAAAGTAATTTCAGAGTTAGAAGTACCAAAGAGATAAACCCATAAGAACCAACAGATAGCAGATATGGTTTTGTAATGCTGACGAGGTAATTCCAAGAAGATATTGAAATTGAGCATTAAGCAGAAATTCAATGCAAGATTACCTCTATGCAATTCATATCTTACACCGCCACCGGTTCCACCAGGGCTAGGTATTCTAACTACTTCACGAATAAAGTACCAGAAGTTTCTTAAACATTCTCTAAGAACTTTCTGCTTCATATATGTCGGAAGCATCGGATCATGAGGATCAATGCCAGCTAAGTCTTTATCATATAGAATAAGATGATACTTATTATTCTTTATGCCGATTGATTTAAGGAAATAATGCATATCCCTAAAGCTTTTATTAGCAGTACTCAACTGATAATATACAGTCGGAGTTTGCTGTACCGTTCTTTGAGGATATTGTGGCTGTGTTGACGGATATGCAATATTTCTAAGAGGCGTCATTGTAGGCATATGGTCACTCCTCTACAATATATTATTTAATAAGTTGGCTTCGTAGATATCATAACATTTAATTGATGCTCGATTATGAGTATCTTAATGCGCATTTCGAATGACAATAAGAATCGAGTATTTTATTTTCTCATCAAGTTTAAATTTCTTATTTATCATTCTTGAATCAGTTTTTCATACTACTATTTATTCTACTACCGGTTTGCTAATGCGAGACTAGCAAACTAGATTTTTTCATTCTTATTTCTACTTTTCATAAATATTCCCATTATATCTTGCTTCATTTCACTTACCCGGGCACCAGCAATGGTTCCCGGGTCTGTTATCTGAAAAATATTTGGTTATATACTATACATATGAAAGGAGGTTAAGTGTTATGATGCATCCCGAAGAACGATTCTATGCTAACCTTATAATACTAGCCAGACTCTTAGCAATCTTTTTAGTAATCATACTAGTATATGCCCTTAGTCAATCCGAGTACATCCCATCAGTAATCATTATTGTCTTAGCAGCAGTGATCGAATTCCTCATTGTACCACTGCTAAACAGAAGGAGGTAGCTATGTCTATTAAGAAGTTTATTAAATCTATTTTTGGTAAATGTGACCATAAGAAGTCCAGGTTTTTAGTTAATGATAAGAACCTTAGTGAAAGTCATGTAAGTCTTTGGAGATGCGAAGACTGTGGTAAAGTTATTGTAAGACCGTTTTACTATAGTGGTTCTAAAGGAGATTGGTATAATTATCTTGCGGGAGGAAGTAAAGAATGATTAGAGAAGAAATTAAGGCAGTTGATGGTAAGCTCGCTAAGTATCATGTAGTATTAGATTTTAAGTTTCTTAGAAAAGATGCTACGGCTAATATTCTTGATAGCAAAGGCGATGCCATACCAATCTATGGATACGTAAATAAACTCGAAGGAAAAATAGAAGGTTTAGAAAAAATAAACAAATCGACTTATATCAAGAGCCTTCATATCTTCGGGATGATAGAAGACAAATTAGCAGTAGAGTTTATGATTAGTGATAAGCTCTTCAATAAGTTTAAAGACCCAGACAATGATAATGTCATCCGTATAAGTAACCGTGTTCTTATTATGGATGACGATTTTCCTGATGCTAAGATCTATGCTAAATATGCTAAAGCAGTTATGAACGATGATCTTGAAATAATAGATAAATCTGATGATCCTACTGGGATAGATCTTAGTAATAATAATAGCATACTCTCATTTATTATACCCTTCAGAAGAAACCTCTTTGAAGAGCATAATTCCTTTAAGATCAATCTTACTATTACCAAATACAATAAAAATATCGATCTGTAATAGTTTAGAATTTCAATTATATATTATATATATGAATGAGGAGTAGTGATATAAAGACAACTTAATATCGTCCGGGTATCAACAACTCACTACTCCTCACAAATTAAAAGGAGGAATCGATCATGGCTATAGAGATGACCGAAAAAAGAAAGAAAATCTTTGGCGAAGATTTTAAAACCTTTGCCGAAGCTTATGAAGAATATCTTCGACACGAAGCTGAGCGTGTTGAAGAACTTAAAAGACTGTTGTCCGATATGAAACGGACAACTGAATTGATTGGGAGGTTATAATGATGAAAGTATTAGCAAATGTAGTAAAAGCTGCTGCTTTTGTAGCAGTAGTGTATTTTGTTTCAGTAAATGTACTTGGCCCTGCGTGGGACGCAGAAGCCGAATATCAGCACAATGTAACTTCTGAGTATACTCAGAGGTTGCAGGAACGAGATTTCAATCGTTCCATCAACAAATAAAAAAATAAAAGGAGTAGACTTTTCAGTCTACTCCGATTTTATTTTTTCTCTTGGGATCATAGTTAAAAGTCAATTATATTGGTGTAGTTAATAGAGTTTCTATCGAAATCCTTTATACCAATATAGGATAATGGGAAGTTCTTGATATTATCATTAATGATGCTATCATAGTCGATATAATCAAGAACCCATTTAGGAACCGTCTCATCCATTGGTACAGCTATATAGTTGATACCGGTCTTGAAATCCTCTAATTTCATCAAGGCTTTTATTTTTTCATAAACTTCAGGATGAGTATCTTTCAATGCTTCGATATTTTTATTATTGATATTAAGCTTAACTACATCAATGGTATTTCTCTTCTCTAAATCTATGGGTTCCATTCCAGGATCTTTAAGCGTATTATAAATAACAGATGCTTTGATGCCTTGGATACCCATTGGGTTATCATAGAACTCTTTAGATTTAATCGTAAGAGGTTTATAATACTCCTTAGAACCACTGCTAAGAGAATTTCTAATCTCTGTTTCTAATTGCACAATATCTCTAAGGACTTTAACTTGATCGATCTTTTGAGTATTAAGAATATCATCAAATAAGATCTTCTTAAGACGTTTTCTAGTCTTCGGTTGAAGAGTAACTTTATCGATTGGCATACCTTTAACGTCGAGTGCTGCAGATGCCGGAATCTTATTGCCTTCTTGAAGTTCTTGATATGATGCATAATTCTTCTTACCATCAGTAATCAAAATTCTCTTGAATAAGAATTCATTCTTCATAATCATCAGACAGTCTCTATTAGGAGAAGCAGAGTTATGATTAACCGTCAAGAGATACATATAATCACCAATAAATTGACTAATGATATAGGCAATAATATTAATGATAGAATGTCTTAAATTATCATCAGGTGTTATCGTATAGATCTTTCTATACGGTGGAGTATGTACGATCTTTCCTGTTAAGAAATCATATTCTTCGTAATGGTCTACCTTACGATAGATCTGTTTTAATGGAAGATCACCAAACTCATCTGGTTCTAAAATATCATAGAATTTACCAATCCAATTACTCAATCTCAAAGCTTTGGTTTGTACTTTAGATAAGACGAATCTATACCAAGCATCAAAGCTTACAATAGTTGAATCGGTATCAGTAATAAGAGAGACTTTACGTTTCATGGTCATTACTCGGAAAAGCCTATCCATGTTGAGGTGTGGATGATATACATAATCCTTAAGAATCTTAGTAAGTTCTTCTAGCTCTACTTTGATTTCTTTAGGTGGTTTATTCGGATTAAAGAACGGAATGGTTAATTTCTCCAAGATATAAACCAATGCTCTTTCCATACTAGAGTTATCAAAGAAGTCATATAGATTATTTCTATAATATAATCTATTCAAATCGGCTTGAGTAAGACTTCCAAGCATATTCCAAACAATGTCCATCTCATGCTCAGATGGATACCATCCAGAGAAGCCACAGTTTTTCATAAGTCTCATGAATACTTCTTCTCTGGTTTTATACTTATCTGGATCTAAGATATCTTCGTCTTTAAATACTCTTGGGTCTTGATATACGACCTCATCTATAAACATGAGAATCTCATCAAGACTACCCCATTGTAAATTATCTGCTAAGAATTGTTCGAAGAACATAATCGCTGCAGATATACAGCTTCGACCCATAAACGTTACGCTTTGAGCCATATTAGTATTATACAGCATCGAAGAGAACTGACCTAAAAGTCCATATACTGCATTACAATCTAATTTAGATAAGAGCTGTAACAGATTGTACTTCTGAAACTCTTCAGATCCTTTTGGGTATTCAAACATTTTATTCTTAAACTTAGAACGGTTTTGAATAAACGTTTCTATCATATTATAAAACGGAGTATGATTACCATTTGGGTCGTGACGTTTAAACAACAACCCAAATGAACTCATAATCGGTTTCTTTATCTTTACGTAATCAGATACGTCTCGTAGAGTTAGATCTACTGAGACTTTCTTGTAGTTATTATCTAATTTTACTTGAGCATTGTATTCCCTTTTATTAATAGAAAAATCTACTGCTGGAGCTAACTGTTCATAAGACATATTCGGATATAACAGTCTAAGCATCCTTATCATTTGTTCTTTGTATTCTTGTAGGGTAATGCTTTGAATCATCATTATTTCTCCTTTCAATACTTATATTAGGTTGTTTGATTACTCCTAAGAAATTAATAAATAAAACATTAGAGTAAATTAAGACACTAAATGCTCTCCCATAATTGTCTTAATCCATGAAATATTTCATTTGACCTTATAAGGAGGATTCTAACTATGGGTTTCTTTGATTTAAAGGGCGGCGCTGTTCTTGAACAAGATCTCAAAGATCCGAGAGAACTTGACCGCGTATATTTATTTGATGAACTTTCTCGTATGAGCGATGCAGAAAAGGAAGAGTTTCCTAAAACCGAAAAATGTGCTCGCCTTATGGAAGCAGGGTTAATCTCTAAGAAAACCCTTGTTCGTCTGAGTAAAACTGACGACCTTTCTCGTCGTCGTAAAATGGCTGCTTTCCAGATTGCTAAAGAACGTAAAGATCCGCTCTGGAATCAGCTCGTTAAAAACCGTATTAAAGAACGTCAGCTCATTCGTGCAATCATGGCTAAATATGCTACTGGTGCAGAAAAAGCTGCTCGTATTGGTCAGAAATCTTATCTGAAATCTATCGGCAATAAAATGGCTCCTATTCGCTAATTATAAATTTGATCCATGGTTGCAAAACCATGGATCATTTCTCTTCTATAATATATCACCAAATTCAATTTTTACATCTCCGGTCACATCATTATAATGTCGATATATCATTTTATAATGATATATTATATTTGTAGAAATTTGATAGGAGTGTGAATGAAATTGTTAAACAACACAAAAGCCTATGAACCTTATGAACAATTTGTTCTTACGGGTCAACAAACCCTATGGACAAATCAACTCACAAGAGAAAATTGGGGCGCTCATTGCGCCGGTATTTTTAATATCCTAAAAGACGGAATCGAAACAGAGTTTGTTAGAAATAACAAACTTGATATTGTTTTCGATGAGAAGCATGCCGTAAGATTATCTGTTCCGGATTATTTCCTGAATCTGATTATGTGGCGTGTATTGTTATTCACAGATATTACTATCGAGCCTAAGCATATCTTCTTTCCAGAGACTATTACACAGAAGACTATTGCAGCTTATCTCGATAAGTTTTATGTAATACCTAATAGAAAGAAGTTCGATAATAAAACTTTGAATAATATAATCGATGACACTTTGCATACGTTTAAGTATCTCGATGAGTTTGCCTTGTATTTTGCCAATACTTGTAATATATCTGATGACGTACTAATGGCTAAAGCTATTCCTGAGTATAGAAAAATATTGAATGCTGATTTGTCCGGTGTACCATTAGAGCAAGTAAAAGACAAAGGCATGGAATTAACCAATAAGATGATTGATTATATTGTCCATGATTCTCGTAGAGTATTGGGATTTGATCATTGCTTGACTAATGCATTTAGATCCCAAGAATCTATTAGACCTAGACAATATAAAGAAGCCGTAATCAATATTGGTACTAAACCCGATGGACTTGGTTCTGTATATCCTCATGCAACCAATAATAGTTTTATCAATGGTGGTGTATCTAAAACAATAGACCATTTTATGGATGCCTCTACAGGACGTTTGGCACAGATCTGGTCGAAAAATAACGTCGGCGATTCTGGGTCTTATGCACGTGTACTGGGGTTAAATTCTATTGATACATTTTTGAATCCAGACCCACATTACGCTTGTGATACTAAGAATCTGATTCGTTATGAGATTAAATCTAAAGAATTATTTGATCTCGTAGTAGATAGATATTTCCGTTGGCAAGAAGAGGGAACAAATAATGATGATATTCTTATCACTTCTGATATGTATCCTCAATTAGCTGGTAAGACTATCTATCTTAAGAGTCCTATTACATGTGCATCTGCAGCACGTGGAGAGGGCGTATGTTTTAGATGCTATGGTGATATTGCTTATACTAATATCGATATTGCTATAGGTAAATTTGCAGCAGAAATTATCTCCTCCAAATTAACTCAAAGATTATTGTCTGCAAAACATCTGTTAGAGACCAAGATCAATGAGATAGTTTGGGAAGACGGATTCCTTGATTTGTTTGAGATGGATGGTACAGCCGTAAGACTATTACCGGATCTCAATCTCAAGGGGTGCTTTATGATCATAGATCCTCAAGACATCTATCTTGAAAATGAGGATGATGATTATTCTGATGATAATATGATTCGTTATAATGAGTACGTTAAAAAGTTTACCATCATTGGTAATGGTAAAGACGTATTACTCAATAAGGAATTGTTTAGTAAGTCAGATGATAATCTCTATATCACTCCGGCATTGCATTTATTGATTCGTGGTAAAGCAGAAGCTCAAGAAGATAAGATTCTTGTACCACTGAGTTCTTTATCCGGGTATGATATATTCTATGTGAAACTTCAAAACAATGAGTTGTCTAAGACTATGAATAAACTCATGGATATTCTTGATAAGAATGGTGTAACTCTTACAATGAATAAAGAGTCTATTCTTCAGACGTATAATGAGACACTCATTGATGGTGGCATCAATGTAAAATCTGTTCATAATGAGATTCTTATTATGAATCAGATTCGTGATGCAGACAATGTTCTTGAAAAGGTAGATTGGACGATTCCTCATGCTAGATATCAGTTATTGACTCTTAATAAAGCGTTGATGAATCATCCCGCAGTAACAATTACATTGCTCTATAATAAACTGAGTCTTGTATTGTTTACACCGCTTACATTCAAGAAGAATGGTGTATCTTTTGTAGATCTCTTCTTTATGAAGTCTCCTCAGAAATTCATAAATAGTGAGTCTACATTAGTATCGGATAAACAGTTCAAATCCGATAAAGAGCAAAACCTCAGGCAGATCTATATTAAGACAGCTCCGCCTGAAGTAGATAATTCTATCTTATAATACGGAGGAATACAACGATGGGTTACAAAAGAAGATGTAACAAAACAATTCAAGCACGTGTACCAGAATGGCTTTTCAACGATTTCGATGAGGTTTGTAAGAAAGGCTATCTTAACAAAAGCAATGTACTTGGAATTTTGATTGAGAATTATATCAAAGATTCTAAAGCAGCAACTGTAAACATGTAATCATTTGGTGGAAGAGACTTCTCTCTTCCACCTTTATTTTGAAAGGAGAAATTTATTATGAAAAAAACAAATGAAAAGTATGGAGCAATCAGATCTATTATGACTATCGTACCGCAAACCAGCGATATTGATAAAGAAGGCTATAAAGCTCGTCTTTATCTTAAGAAAGACTTCAGCGATAAAGATGCATATTGTGGTTATCTTAGCGCTGATAAAGATTTGACCACTCTTAAAATAACTGCATTATATGAATTATTCGATCATAAATGCTTTGGTGGTAAGGAGATACATGGGTTTATTGTAAGACTCAATATTAATGGTAAGAAATATCTTCTCTTTCCTAAAGAAGTAGTGCTCGTTCATAAAGACGAATTTAGTACTTATCAGCACGACGTTGATTGTATTGAATGCACAGCAGATCTTACAATACCGGTTGTTGAAGATTTCTCTCTTCACGATACAACTGTACTGAAAGAGGTATTAACCGTTCCAGAATCTGATAATATTAATGATTATGCTTATTTTGAATTATATAGACTTACCGAAGAGTCTAAAGCAGATTTCGATAAAGCAATAAATTATCTTTCTGTAAGGGTCAATGGTCCGTTAAACTAAAAAGGAGAAATTCCTATGGCGAAGATTGTATTAAGACAGAGTTCTATCGTGGTAGAAGATTATACCAGAGGGCAATGTCCTACTTTGGAAGATTATTTTACTCAATACGATAAAGCAACTCATAGTTTTTACATACAAGGCATGGAGTTTCAAGATAATAAATTGCTCTTACCCAGAGGAATTGATGTTCCTCTGGTGGAGCATTTATTAGATGCTCAGTCTGTATATGATAAAAAGTTCGATCCATTTAGTATTAATACTGATATCGAACTGAAATATCTTCCACGAGACGACGTTCAAAAAGCAGCATTAAGATTTACGTTAGGTGAGGGCGAATATAGTAATACTAAGAATGCTTCACAGCTCTCATTAAACTTAGATACTGGTGCTGGTAAGACATATGTAGCTATAGCTACAGTGGCTATTACTGGGATTAAGCCTATTATTATAACGAGTAATGTAGAATGGATTAAGCAATGGATTCAACGCTCTAAGGAATATTGTAATCTTACTGAAAAGGATATGTATTTCTTCCAAGGAGCTCCATCTATTACTAAGATACTTAAGGGGGCAATTAATCCAGAGAAGTATACTATCTTCTTAGCTACTCATAATACCATCAAGAGTTATGGTGATACGTATGGCTGGGACAAAGTAACAGAATTGTTTAAGAAGATCAAAGTCGGTTTAAAGATATTTGATGAAGCTCATCTTAATTTTGATAATCTATGTAAGATCGACTTCTATACAAATACTTATAAAACCATGTATCTTACAGCAACTCCGGCAAGATCTGATAAGTTAGAGAATATCATCTATCAATTATACTTTAAGAATGTATATGCAATAGATTTATTCAATACCGATACAGATCCAAGAACCAATTATGTTGGTATACATTATAAGAGTAAACCAACTGCTATGGAGATTAGTAAGTGTCACACTATATATGGTTTTAGTCGTCAGTCTTATGCCAATTATATTGTGAAGAAACCTAATTACTATAAGATGCTTAGAGTACTAATGGATATTATCATTAAGCATAACGCTAAGACTCTTATCTATATAGCTACTAATAATGCTATATTTGAGACTAGAGAATGGCTTGTTAAAGAATATCCAGAGTTCGCTACTGAGGTAGGTATATTTTCTTCGTTATCCCCTAAAGAAGAACGGCAAGATCAGTTAAATAAACAGATCATTCTTACAACAACTCATTCTGCGGGGGCATGTAGTGATATACCGGGACTTAAAATAGTGATTCTTTTAGCAGAACCGTTTGCCTCACATGTATTGGCTAAGCAGACTTTAGGACGTGCTAGAGAAAGAAATACACTATATATCGAAGTCGTAGATGATAGCTTCTATGAGATAAGAAATTATTATAATAGCAAGAAAGTTGTGTTTAGTAAATATGCCTTGTCTTGTAGAGATATCAATCTAATATACGATTTAGACGAGAAAGCCGAACAAATAGAACTGGCCCGTAAAGGCCCTAGAGTAATCTACAGATTCACTGGTGATAAAGAATGTAATTATTCGTAAATTTAGTTATATATTATTACAGTGAATAAGGGTGGTTATTCAAATCTAAAACCCGTTTATTAAAAGGAGGAATTTAATATGTTAAACGTAATTAATCAACTGAAGAAAACGATCGGTGCTATTGATAATGGTGTTAAACCAGACGTAGCAGGTGCAGTTTTTGATGACGAATTAAAGAACTTCCGTAGTAGCGTTGATGCGGAAATTCTTGCAGGCAAAATGTTTTTGGAGATTTGTCTTGTAGAACAACGCACTCACGATTATCCGTTATCCAGTTTAGCAATGTATATCTTGTCTAAACCACATACAAGGGATTATGTCGTAGCTAAATATCCACAAGTAGCTATGATTGCAGAAGAAATGAAAAATGCATATCAAAAAGTATGCTATAACGCACCTAATTCCACTACAGCTAAAAATGCAATGGAAGTATTTAAACTGAAATTGGATGATTGTGTTGCTAAGAAGAAAGGTCTTAGTGACAAAGTAGAAGAAGCTCGTAAGGAATTCAAAGCAGCCGTGATGGATGTTGCTGAAAAGATTGCAGAAGCTAAGAAGAAAGAAGAAGAAAAACTTCGTGCCGATGTAATCGAAGCAACTGCTACTCCGGTAGAAGAAGATCAGAACGTGGTTGCAGCTTATTTGCCTGAGGGTAAAGAGATCGTTAAACGTGGTCGTAAACCGAAGGCAAAAGAAAACATTAAGGACGCTGAAATCGTAGAGGAGAAGGATGTTAAGGTGGCTAAACAAGAAGAACCGCCTAAAGCAGTTCCTTTAGGATCCGCAGCTCAACCTACTCAGGCAACAGTTCCACCCGTACCGATGCCTGAGAATAAACCTAATGTTGCTCAGCCTCAGCAACCCCAACAAGCAGCTCCGATTGTACAACCGCCTGTACAACAGGACATGCCTAATTTAGGTAATCTTATTAAACCTGAGGAACCGGTAAAAGATCAGAAAACTTTTATGGGTCCGAAGGTAAAGATTGTAGAGGACAAACCGGTTGAGGAATTTGGCTTAAAGCCCGATGTGAAGGTAACGACTCCACCCAGTCAACAGATCATCGATCCTCCGATGCCTCAACCGGTGAATCCCCAGTATGCAACCATTCCGAATATGGGAAACTTTAAAGTAGTTCCGCCGGAAACAAATGTGAATACTGGGATTAATAACCCAATTCTCTTATTTAAAGAAAACATCGGAGAAGTTGGCTTTATCTTAACTTTCGGTAATTATGTTGTGCCGAAAGAAATCTTTACTAGATTAGATTATTCTAATCTGGTAAATACGCAGTTCGATTGTGGTATCATTCTGTGTGATATCACATCTATCTTTGGTAATCCGGAGACTTATCGGATGATTAAAGATATTACAAAGAATGATTATCTGCCGATGTTTAGATATGTTGGCAATAATCCGTCTGGCCGTGCGGTATTCTACAGTGAACAAGTAAACGGTAAAACCGTTCGTATCGAAGTTATAGAAAATAACGGCACGGCAAACATCTCCGTAAAAGCAATCTAATATAACTAAGAGATGGTGTTTTATCACCATCTCTTATTTTTTGGAGTTATTTATGGGACATTTAGACTACAATAAATTAGTTGATACCGTATTTGTAGTGGGACGTAATCTAGTCTTACGTATGAATGTCGGTTTATATGAAACCAATGCCAACGGAGAAAGAATTTTTTATCATAAAGAGTATCGGTACAAAGCAAAACACGAGACTCGATATTCACTATTTAGAAACTTTTCATACTTTTTGACCTTGGAAAATACCAAGCCAAATGAGCATGACGAAAAGGATAGCGTAATGATACGCATTCAAGAACAAGTCTACTTAAAAGAGGCGTTTGAAGAAGCGATTAAGTGGTTCACTCATAAGAAGTATTCGTATATCTTTACGAAGAATGAGTATGGAGATCTAAAGGTAAATGCATCGGGGCTGAAGCTAATACTGAATAGATTTCCAGCAGAGAAATTCATTGGTTTAGAACCATCTATCTATACTAAGGGGACTACAGAAGAACCCGGTATTAGAATTTATCTGAACTCAGAAACTAATTATTGTGATACATCGTATTCACAATTCATTGGTTTATTCGAGACTATTAAGACTTTTAATATTTATCTAGCAGCTCAAAATATCTTAAACTATTTTGCAGCTAAACCAGAAGTAAATGTTGTAGATCTCGATTCGTACAGAAACGCTATACCAGATGATCCGCCTAAGATAAATCGTAAATTAGCGCCTAAGAAGGACAAGTCTATTTTTGGAGGGATTGATGATTTATTATGATGCCCGATAGAATAGTAGTATCAGTATATATAGAAGTAAAAGATTATGATGTTTTACATCAATTAGCTAGGTCTTATAGTCCGAAAGAGTTATTAGTGAAAACACTCAATAACGGTGCAATATATTATGCAGAGAATGGCTGGCAGTCTATGGTATATTGCAAGGAACTACAAGACCACCCGGTATTAGATTCTATTCAACACTACATTTCCACCGGAAAGATTCCCTTGGTAATCAGCTTTATAGACTCTCCACCGGACAAGCTATTCTATAATTAACCAAAACAAAGAACCATACGGATTACTCCGTATGGTTTTATTTTTTCCGGGAATTAGTGCCACTGGATTGCTCCAGTGGCTCGTTATTGAACGCAAAAACTTGAATAATAAATTAAAAGGAGTCGTTATTATAAAAAATTTTCAAATTATAAAAAAGGAAGATATCAATATGAAAGATTCACATAAAAAAATTTACAATACTCTCATCCAATGAACACTAATCAGGCCAAATTGCTTAAGACGCTCTGATTACTAATATGTATCATATATATTATTTTTTAAATTCCCAGAGCAAATGAGCCACTGGATCGCTCCAGTGGCTAATGTGGATTGCATCATCAGAAGAAAAAATTAAAAAGAAAGGAATTTAATAACTTAAACGAGGTATAAACCAATAAAATGAGAATTTAATTAAAGGCTCTGCAATCAGGCTAAAATTCATAAGACGCTCTGATTACTAATATGTATCGTATGTATTATTTTTTAAATTCCCAGCATATATTCCCACCCGGATTGCTCCAGGCAGGAATAATTAATGTAGACCAATAAATTGATTGTTGATGTAATTATTATGGATTTTCAAAAATAAAGCCAAAGGTTCAAACTAAGGAAAGCAAGTCCCAATCAGGCAAAACAACTTAAGACGCTCTGATTACTGATATGTATTATACATATTATTTTTTCACCAAAAGGAGGAGCCACTAGATTTCTCTAGTGGCTTATTATGTGGTGGTTTAATTATACTAAAACTGAAGGATCGATAAGGATAAAAAAATGATAAAAACTTACATCTAAAACCATTATACCAATCAGGCCAAATTGCTTAAGACGCTCTGATTACTAATATGTATTCTCTCCATTATTTTTTAATTTCCCACAGATAATTCCCGTTCAGAATCACTTCTGAACGGGACTACCCAAAAGGAAGAATTTAGAAAGATATTAGATCTCAAGAAAGAAAGGCATAATGTGTTAAAAATGAATATTTACGAAAGGAAAAATATGAAAAAATAAAACCGTAAATTAAATTAAAAGGAGAAATTTTGTTCAATAGAAAGAATACAACAACTCATCCAACCAATCCCAGTCGGATTACTAATATGTTGTTTCTCTTAAAATAACTAGTTTAAAATTACACACAAGATCTTATACGCAATATATCAAAGGTTGATTCTTATTAGCAGCACTAACATAGCTATTCTCAAGCTTCTCTACAATATCATTACGAGAATTTGCCTTTTCTTCGATAGTCTCAATATTAATATCTACATTAGCAAACACCGTCTCTAAGTTTCGATAATGCTTAAGAATATTAAACAAATAAGTTGCCACATCAGCAGTAGCTAATTGCTCGAATGTCTCCATCTTCATAGGCGGAATAGTCATTAAGTTGGCTGGATGATTAACAAATATAATCAAAGGCCAACCCTCTAAACCACGTGTGAAATTACCACCGTTAACTGATTCTAACTTTATCAGATTAGGTGGTTCAAATACTATATAAATACCATTATTAAACAGAGAAGTAGCATCAGCACGAAGCTGCAATAACATGATGTCATCCAGCCCGTAGTTGTTAGCTAGGAAGTCGTACAAACCCCAACCTATATTCCCTGCTGAATTCTCACGCTATCGCGAGCGAACGTCTTCCAGTCTAGATCTTTAACTCCGATAACATCGTAGTTTTCTGTGACTGATTCGTCTATATAATAGAAGCCATCTTTTATTCTGGAACCATCTACCATAATGCGAATCTGATGTGGAAAATATCTCGAGAAAGTTGGAATCGTATCTTTTTTAATAACTTCTACCCAATCTTCTTTTCTCATAGGTTCTTGAAGATTAAGTGGACGAGTACCTAAACGGCGCTCAATTTTATTTAAAAGATCCGTCATTTTATTCATGATCAGCAACCCTCCCTTCTTATTCAGATTAATCTCATTAACAGGATTAATTAGATGTACTGCAGAGCCAGTGTAAAATTTAAATAGGCGCAAAACACCTAAATAATCTGAAGAAAGGAGTAAATTTATTTACGTGTAAACCTCATTTTAAAAATTTAATTGAAAGAAGGTAAAACTATGCAAAATGATTTACGAATGATTTATTATCGAAACGATCTTCAAACTAGATATGAAGATGGAAGTTTGTTAGGAGTTTATAGTGGAATTCCAGATCCTGACGCATATTTCTTCAAAGAATATATCATCTGGCCTAACGGAACTATTTATGATTTATATCAACATAAGTACTTAACGCCATACGTTAATCAAAATGGATATCTTTCTGTAGTATTAAAGAACCATTTTCCTACTCATACTGTATCTAAAATTTTATTACTTCATAGATTAGTAGCAATCAACTTTATTGAGAAAACTGCAGAAGATTACTACTATGATAGAAATCAGGTAAATCATATTTCTGGAGATAAAACAGACTGTTCTGTTGAAAATCTTGAATTTGCAAATGCTAAAGAAAATGTTAGACATTCTATTCATACCGGACTTAGTCATATCAATAACTACTATCAGATCAAACCGCAGATTCTCGAAGATTTTAAGAGCGGTATGACTGTAGCTGAAGTATATGAAAAATACAAAGATACCGGAATAAAAAAGTCTACTTTGCAAAATTATAAGATTGAAGCTGTTGGATACACAAATAATATGTATCTAAACGCTAGAACAGATTTCATTGAAAAGAATATCGATACTGCTGATAAAGATATGCTTTACGATGAATTGGTAGATAATGACTTTGAAATGACTCCTCATCTTATTAAACGTATTGCGGATAGAATGGGATTTAAATCTAACCGTGTTAATTACACAGAGTTCTATGATGAGGTAGAAAAAATGTTAAAAGACGGTATTGATCCTCAAATAATTGCAGATAAATTTGGGATAAAACAAAATACCGTAAGAAAATTTGCCAATAGACGTTTAGGAATGGATTTTAAGCCTAAATGCATTCAATATAAAGACGAAATTAAAGCTCGTCTTAAAGCAGGTGCTTCCATAAAAGAAATTATGAGCATCTATGGAGATGTAGTTGGAGAGAGCACTGTAGCTGAATGGAAAAGACAAATTTTTGGTAAGAGAACAGATTGCTTTCTTTCTAACGACGTTAAAGCCGAATTAATATCTGACATACAATCTGGAATGGCAAAATCTGAATTGTATGCCAAATACAAAGATAAAATGTCTACACGAACAATCAGAAACTACATTAATAAATGCTCAACCTCCAACTAAGATAGTGTACGAATCCACTACCTTTTACTACATTGTTATGGCGTGTATGTTTTTTTAGTAAAGTCGTAGTACATCATATCCACTCATGGGATTACTCTCATGAGTGGAATTCTTTTGTTTTTTGTTTATATATTATATCTCTGCAAAGGAGGTTTATTATATTATTATCTAGGTCGAATCACAATTTCAAAGGAGGATTTAAATTATGTTGTTCGAAACTTACAAACCGTCTTTCCCGTTCTATATGTTTTATAATGGAAGTCAGACACAAATACTTCCTAAAGTGTATTACACAAATAACCTTACTCCTAAATTTAAAATGACATCTACTCGTCCCCCAAAATTAATATATAATACTCCAAAAACACTGTATAACAATGGAGCAGTAAATGTTGAGGTTAGTGATTATGAGATCTGTTTCTCTATTGCGGTTGATGGGGATGCTGCACTTAAACCGTATAAAGATCTTAATGATGCTAAGATCATCATTAGTAGTGATAGTGCTGAGGCTATTAGTAAGTTGTATGATGATTATAATGCAACTGGGCAAATAGACTTTGAAAATGCTATGCCGAAAGATTTTCTTCATAGCTCCTATAAGGTGACATTATCTCTTGGGGAAACAGAGTATGATTTCACCGATAATGAATTTTCCATCGTATGGGTAAATCCATACGTAGCCTTAATAGATAATATTAGTAATAATACTTATATGATCTATTCTACTAAGCCACTAAACGAGATGATGGTATTAGAATTTTCTAATACCGATTATATGAAGATCCATTTTAAACCGGATATCTTAATCGATAGAGATCTCAATACTGATATCTATAACAATGCTCATGTAGTTACGGAAATGGGGTGTGTTAGACAAAATCTGAGGCTTCTAGATAATGCCGTTAGAAAAGATAAACGTATTGTAAGACTATCTTATGTTGGACCGCGTTTCTTCTCTAACGAGTATATCTGGGGAAACGAATCACTCATTCCCAATATTTAATGCAGAATCACTGTCGTACCACGGACAATACAATTTCATATTGGGAGTTGATAAATAATGTTTATCAATAATTATAATTCATTTAGTATTGATACCTTAATTGAGTTGTGTGTAACAACGTTTTATGGTAAATACTATAAGGACGTTACACGTCCAGAAGTGTATATGTCATTAAGTACTATTACTGGGTCGCTTGGGTATTATGATTTAAAAGATCCAAAAATCATAATCAATATAGCAAATGTTCGTCGTTACGTTGCCACGATGTATGGCGAACTAGACTTAATAATTGGTATCAATATTTCAAGATTCTTTTCAGTATTATTTTCTGTATTACTACACGAGATGATTCATTCTACTCAAAATATCGATCCACACGAGTATATGAATAACTCTGCTTACAGAAAAACAATCGAACTTCAAGCAGACGAGTTATTTGAAAAACTTCTTGTAGATACTAATTATTTCATGGAAATAAACGATAGTTTTAGGTCCATGTGTGGATGGTCTTTGAATTACGAATACGTTAAAAATTGCGGGCATCGTAATTCTCAGACCATTGATTTGTATTAGTATAGAACGACGAAAATAATTCCCACTAGAGATTTCTCTCTAGTGGGTTTTATTTTTTGAGAGCGTTTTATTTTTTATAATAGAAAAGAAATATTTATCGAATAAACATAAACGAAGAATTATCTAAACGTTCTGCTTCTAGCTTACGTTTAGTATTATAAATAAGAGTCTTTAAAGCAGACTTTGGATTGACTGTAATTTCTTCTAGACCGAGTTCCGCTTTCTCTGCCCGAAGAACCCTATAGTCAATGATATATGGAATAGCGGCGAAAGTGATTTGAGATTTTACAGAATCATTTTTTGTTGTCATTTTCTTTGGCGTTGTTGTTGGTTGGTTTAGTACTATCTACGTTTTTGATAATCGGTTTAATACCATATTCTGGGTTTTCTACGTTATTATATTTACCGGGCCAAATCGGTTTCGGAAGCATATCCAAAACTGCAACCGGTTTAAAGGATTTATCTTTCTCTTTAAGATCTGCCATAAATTCACGAATACCCATGCATGGAATAATGCCTTGGAGCTTATTGCCACGATAAGCATTCATCATAATATTATTATAGACCTGAGAGAAGATTTCATCAGTAATATCGTTTTCAATATTCTTATATACAGAATTATAGAAGCGTTGACATGCTTTGAAGTTTTGATCTAAGAAGCGTGGATCACGTGCAACGGCTTCAATGTAGTACTCATAGAGGTTACACATTACCTCAATAGAGAAGAGATTAATATAACCATTGAACGGATTACGTTTCTTAGCTTCTTTAATAGCATAGATCATATTATCTGTATAACCCGGGAAAGACTGATTATAAGAGTACTCACAGTTATTAATGCGAGTGATAGAGTCTTCCTTGATATGCCAGAAATACACTACGTCATTAGAGAAGGAAATATTTTCATTCTCATTTGCACAGAGTTTAATAAGAGTATTAAAACCATTGTCTTCATTAGCTCGAGTCATATTAAAACGAATATTATATCGATCTAAGAAAGCACGTTTATACATCTTACCAAACATCCATACCATGTCGTTCTGATGTGGAATGTAGATATAGTTTTCTGTATTCGGAATCTGTTGTTCCTCGCAGAAAATACCAGAGATCATACATGCTTTAGGGTTATTTACGAGTTGATTACGTAATTCCCTAAGAACAAATGCACCTCCAAAAGTATCATCTGCATCAATAAAAGTTACCAATGGATTAGAAGAATTATCTAAACCAAACTGGCGGGCAATGCCGGGACCACCATTCTCAGGCATAGAAATTTCTTCAATATCAAAGAATTTAGAATACCATGAAGTAAATTCTGAGTAGTCATAATCAGACTTATCATTTACAATGGTAACTTTAATATCTTTAACAATAGCCTGAGCTGCAATAGAAGCAAGAGTTCTATTGATAGTATCATGGGCATTATATGCCGGAATGATAATATCTAATTTTTGATCCATTAAAAGAATAACCTCCTTTTCATAATATTAGTATATAGTTTTTAATATAATAAAAAGTTATATTTTAATCACATTTTCATAACAAATTCATTCTCTTAAGGAGGAAATTGTCATGACAGATATTTTAACGAATTCCGCCTCCATGTATTATAAGGAATTGTACTATTTGTAGACATGTCTATTACCTCCTAAGAGAATTTATGAAATTGTAACTCAGTACCATTGCTGGTACTGAGTTTGATTTTATATTAAATAGTATCAACTATATCAGGTGTCATATTTGTAATATCTTTGAAGAATCGAAATCCTTCTAGTACTGTAGAGGTTATAAATGCAGATGACCCCCAAAGAACTCCATTGTGAGAAATCCAACCATCCAGATCATCTTGTGTTATGGCAATATTATAATCAGTATATGGAGTAACTTCAATTATATTTATTATACTAGATTCAGTAGGATCTGATGTGTTGCGTCTAATAACTGCTATTTTATTAGTAGGAAATCTAAATGTCTCATATACAGGTTCATCATACCCTCCACCGAAGCTAATCCAAATATGAGCATAATCATTCTCCATAGTTTTAAGATAAGCGTTCCAGTTAGAATTGTATGTATTTCCACCCATAGCAGAATAAATACTATTATACGTAGTAGTATTAGCATGACAATAAATATTTTTAGTGTAATTAGGTGTATTATAAAATAAACTTCTAGCATTCTGCATATTATTAGAAGATATATAAAAATTACCTTGCACATTATAACAATTGGAAAACATATTAAACATATTGGTCACTTTACTAGTATCAAAATTA
>ULIT01009876.1_pt1 | contig 37885 bp, 41 predicted proteins | sample 1950521 | NCBI WGS metagenome assembly ULIT01 (sample SAMEA4835454, study PRJEB28245) | human gut metagenome | biome: gut microbiome; material: fecal sample | place: Denmark | collected 2008
GGGGTATCATAGCATATCTGTTTCACTCGCCCGACGCTCTGAAAAAAATAACCGATAAAATAAGCTCCGATGATTTTGTCACGGAGTTCAACAAACGGCTGTTTATCGATCTCACGGCAATGATCTCCTGCGGACTTTCAAATGACGTTTCAATGCTTGCCGATAGATATTCTGCGGAGGAAGTTGCGTCAATATACAAGCTGATACACGAAAACAATAATTTGCCATTCAGCGTTGAACGGCTGAACGATTATCTGAATGTGCTGATAAAATACAGAGATAAGAAGCAATCAAAAAGTGTTGCGGATATGTCGGAGGATGAACTAAGGCAATTCGCTGACAAAATTAAAAACAATAAATCATGACCGGAAGGTTTTGAAAGGAACGATAAATATGGCAGACAGCAAAATAAACGAACTCATTAATCACGGTAAGCAAAGCGGTAAGCTCACAACAAAGGAGATAACCGATGTGCTTGAGGAGCTTGACTTTGATGCCGATGAAATCAACAAGCTCTATGACGATTTTGAAAGCAGCAATATCGAAATCGTCGATGACTTCTCTGCGGATGAAGACCTTGACAGTGCGCTTGACTTTACCGACAGCGACGATTTTGAGTCTTCTCTTTCATCTGAAGGCATCGCTATAGACGACCCTGTTAAAATCTATCTCAAGGAGATAGGCAGAGTGCCTTTGCTGACAGCGGAAGAAGAAATTGAGCTTGCCACCCGTATGGCACAGGGCGACAAGTATGCAAGAAAGCGTCTGAGCGAAGCAAACCTGCGACTTGTTGTAAGCATCGCAAAAAGATATGTCGGCAGAGGTATGCAGTTCCTTGATCTTATCCAGGAGGGTAATCTCGGACTTATCAAGGCAGTTGAAAAGTTTGATTATACAAAGGGATACAAGTTCTCGACTTACGCTACATGGTGGATAAGACAGGCAATCACACGTTCTATTGCAGACCAGGCAAGAACTATCAGAATCCCCGTTCATATGGTTGAAACCATAACAAAGGTAAAGAAGGTTTCAAGCCAGCTCCTGCACGAAAACGGTCACGAGCCTACACCTCAGGAAATTGCGGACAGACTCGGAATCACGGTTGACAGAGTAAGAGAAATACTCAGAATATCTCAGGATCCCGTTTCGCTTGAAACCCCTATCGGTGAAGAAGAAGACAGCCACTTAGGCGACTTCATTCCCGATGAGGATGCACCCGCACCCGCAGAAGCGGCATCAAGAACGCTTCTCAAGGAACAGCTGAGCGAAATTCTCGGTACGCTTACTCCCCGTGAAGAAAAGGTTCTTCGTCTGAGGTTCGGTCTTGAAGACGGCAGACCGAGAACTCTTGAAGAAGTAGGTAAAGAGTTTGACGTTACAAGAGAGCGTATCAGACAGATAGAAGCAAAGGCTTTAAGAAAGCTGAGACACCCTTCGAGAAGCAAGAAGCTGAAGGACTTTCTGGACTGATAAGGAGTAAGAAATGCACATTACTCTGGAAACCGACTATGCTATCAGGATAGTTGATTTTATGGTAAAGAATGACGGCAGATTCGATGCAAAAGCGATTTCCGAAAAGACCTATGTGCCGCAGACATTTGCTATGAAGATTCTGCGGAAGCTGGGAAATGCCGGTATAGTAAACTCGTACAAAGGCACTAAGGGCGGATATGAGCTTGGCAGGTCGCCGTCTGAATTATCGCTGTATGACGTGGTCGAGGCGGTAGAGGGTACATATATGTTCAGCCGTTGCCTTGACGGGCATTATAACTGCAATCGTGCCGAAAACGGTCTTCCCTGCAATTATCGCATAGCGTTTGCCAGAATTTCCGATATAGTATGTGACGAGCTTAAAAAACTAACTTTTGATGATTTTACCGGAAAGGCTTGACAAGGCAAAATCGATATGCTATAATATATAGCGTTAAGTTTTGGAGTAACTGCCGAGAAGGAGAACAGTATGACGTATAAAGAGAGCTTTATTAAATTCATGGTTGACAGCGGAGTTCTTACATTCGGCGAGTTCACACTCAAGAGTGGCAGAAAAGCTCCTTACTTCATAAACACAGGCAACTACAAGACCGGTGCACAGCTTGCAAAGCTCGGTGAGTTCTATGCAGAGTGCATCCACGACAACGGCATTAAAGCCGATGTACTGTTCGGACCTGCCTACAAGGGCATTCCCCTTTCGGTAAGTGCTTGTGTGGCACTGTTCAACAAGTTCGGCGTTGATGCAAGCTACTGCTTTGACAGAAAAGAGGTCAAAGATCACGGCGAAGGCGGTATGTTTGTAGGAAAACAGCTTGCCGACGGCGATAAGGTAGTTATCATAGAAGATGTAATGACATCGGGCAAGGCTCTCAGAGAAGTTCTTCCCAAGCTCAAGGGTGCGGCTGATGTAAATATAACGGCAATGGTAATAACAGTAGACCGTATGGAAAAAGCACTTGACAGCGACTTAAGCGCAGTGCAGTCTGCAGACAAGGATTTCGGCGTAAAGGTTTACTCGATTGTTAATATCAATGACATAATCAGTGCCATTGAAAGCGGCGTTATCGAGGGCAAGCAGTACCTTGACGCTATGAAGCAGTACCGCAGCACTTACGGCGTAGAATATTAATTGAATACTCCTCCCTCTTGAAAAAGAGGGATAATATCGAGGTGTGGCTCAGTTTGGTAGAGCGCTGCGTTCGGGACGCAGAGGTCGCAAGTTCAAATCTTGTCACCTCGACCATATTTCTTTCAAACCGCATTTTTATGCGGTTTGTTTGTTTATTACCAGTGTCTTCTCTGCCGTGCCGTTATCGTCCGTCTGCTTGTTTTCGGCGGGCTTCTCTTCGGGCTTGGGCTCGTCCTTCTGCTCCGCGCTGTGGGAGCGGGCTTCTTCTCCTCGTCGGGAGTTTTCTTTTCGGTTTCCATTGCTTTACCTCGCTTTCTTTGATTTTGGGTATAAAAATACCGCCCTTTTTAAGAGCGGTAAAATTATTAAGTTTGGTTCTGATTTGTGCCGAACTTTGCAAAAAACGGCTGTTTTTGTGAAGTTTGCGTTCAAACCAAGTGCAATCAATTGCACACGGGTATAAGAAAACCGCTCACTGCTGTGGGCGGTTAATCGTTATCGGATTTATACTCGAAATTACAAATTTGCGACTTGCAGTCTTTGTTAGCACTGTTATCATCAAAAATATCATCGGGTATGCCATTTGGATACGCTTTACATTTTCTAATCCATGTTCTATCAAAGATGAAATGTTTACACAAAGCGCATTTATTTTCTTTCAACATAGTTAACCTTCTTTCAACTTTATTATTCGTTCCATAAGTTTCTTTGCTTTAGCATCTAAAATCGTAGAGGCTAACAAATCAGATATAAACTCATGATTGTCCACAAGTGAATTTTCTGAAACAGGCTTTCCACCTTCATTTTTATATCTTCTTATCAAAGTATTGATTTTAGAATTTTGATTTGCAATATCGTCTGAATAGAGCAAATGAAAATACTCATGCTTTCCAACATACTGAATTGTGTTACAGCCTTTCGGTATAAAATTACGCTTTTCCCATATGTTTAAAACTGCTCTTAAAGCATCAGGTCGATTCATGTATTCAATGTTAAGGGCTAATTCTTTTCCTATTGTTTCTGCGGCTGTCCTTTCATTACCGTAGTAACGTAAACTTATTCTACTGAAACACTCACCGTATTTATCAGAAAGTGACTTAATAGTTGAAAGTATCTCTCCCACAACATGACCGTTTTTAAGTTTATCTATGCCAGCAATATATGAAATTCCCATTTCATCTTTGACATATTTCTTTAAACTATCAACGCTTTCTTCGTCAATAACCTCTTCGTAATCTCGGTAATCAAATTCATTTTTCTGTGCAAGTTGCCTTATTTCTATTATATCACTTTCATCCGAATTGTCAACAGTATCATCTGTAAAATTTTGTACATCTTCTTCGCTGTCTGTCACTGTTTCAACAGGCTGTTTTACAGTTTCCTGTACGTTTTCTGTCGTTTCGGCAGTTTCAACGGCTTCATCGGCTTCATCAGACACAACCGCAGTCGGCGTATCGTCTGTGTCTTCGTTGCTCTGCACAGGCTTTATAGGCTCAGGCTGTACAAAATTCATTGTGTTTTCGTTATTTTCCGACTTAGAAACGTTATTTTCCGGTTCAGAAACGTTATTATCCGGCTGAAGAATATTAGGCTCTTTATCTGTCGGAACAGGATTTTTGCTTTCGGTATCGGTAGCTTTAACAGGCGCTTCTTCCGTTCTCGGTGCTTCCTGCTTCGGCTCACCCTTACCGCTGTAGATCTTCTCTCTTGAATAATCTCTGCGGAGAACATCGTCATGCTCTTTGATAAATTCTCTGAGCCTGCCTTGCTCCTCACGGAGCTTACGCTTATACTCCTTGACCTTCTTCTCGTCCTGCGTGCCCTCAACCTTGCGTTTGAGCGCTCTTATCTTGCGCTCCATAGCACGTTGCTTTTCTTCAAGCTCTCGCTGTTCCCGTATCTTCTCGGCAGGAATCGGCTGAGGTATCTTTGTAAGCCCCTCTATGTACTGCCCCATAGTATGACGGCAGTTAGGGTGGAACAGCCCGCCACGGATTGCCACAGACAACAGCATAAACCACTTGTCACAGTAGTTTGACTTGCCGAAGTCGCCGCTTCTCGCACCGTTCCATATCGTGAATACATCATCAATGTAAACCTTGCCCTGATACGGCTCGCAGGTTTCTGAGCAGCCTCCGTACTGCGATATAAGCACGGTATCATAGCCCAGCTCCGCAAAGCGTTTAGCCGCACCCTGCAATGTTGCCCTTGTGGACGTTGTGCGCAGTGCCATACGCACATAATCGGCAATATTAACTCGCCTGCCGTCTGCGTATACAATGCAGTTTATGCCTTTGTCGAGGAAGTCCCTTGTTGCAAGGTCGATTGCTTCATTAAGCGTAATTGAGCCTGTGCCCATCATAAGCTGTACCTTGTTCAGCGTTGTGCGGTAAACATCGTCCATATTACGCACAGCGGCGGTAAGGGCGGTCTTTATTCGACCTGCCCTGCAACATTCGCCGTTCTTCGTCTATCAGTTCATCGCCGACTTCTTCAAGGATTTCGGGGATAATCTTGTTGTTCAGCTTGCTATCCATTTCGTTTACTACTTGAATGAGATCTTTAAGGTCCATTCCGGACAAGTCAAGAGTGAATAAATCATCGGACATTTAACCGCTCCTTTCAGAAAATTGGGTATAAAAAATCCACCCCTTTCGGAGTGGATGATTTATTCAGTTTTGGGCATAAGAAAAGCACACCCTTTCAGATGTACTTAATTTATGTTTAATTGTGGTTGCTGTTAACTTTCAATTACTTCAAAAAGCTCAGGCGGGAACAAATAATCTTCGTCAAGTTCTGTCATTATACGAAACCAACCCTTTTCAACTGATATAACATTATATATTTTCCCTTTTTCAATTGCCACAAGTTCTTTACCGATATACTTTACTTTCATTCCAACCACTCCTTTATAAAAAACTCATGTTTACCTACGCTTTCGCATTGTACCCAATGTACTTCTGCTTTACGTTCTTCGCCATAATAATCAACAACGCCCTTACCTTTGCAGTGTTGCTAGTCCTCAGGCTTTCCACCGTATCGTTCTGCGTATTTATCAGCTTTACGAAATATAGTTTTTGAACCTTTCCCGGCAAAAACTTGTACATCTTGTATTTTTGTTCCTTCTGAAAAATGAAAAGTATCACCTGTTTGCAAATCCATAATATTATAATTCTTAGCTTTTGCACTTAGCGACTTTCCTATTTCAATATCGTCTAGTTTTATTATACCACTTTCCCCGCCGTTGTCAACCCCGCTACCGCTTGTAAACCTACCCGTGTGCGGATCGTGGTTATGGTTATACCTGAGCAGTATCCCGATTTCTTCAAGGCATCTGAGTTCCATATCCACAAGTAATAGGTCGTACCTGTCACTGTGGCATAATTCGATTATGCCGAAATATCCTTGTATCAGTGTCATTTTATCAGCATTCCTATAACTACCGACAGCAGACCGCCTATAGTCCCTGCTATCATAAATTCTGAGTGATCAAGCAAAAATTCCTTTATTCTTTCCATAATATTCTCCTAATACTGCACGAACAAATTACTGCTCCTTTCTGTGTTGTGGGTATAAAAATACCGCCCTCATGGAGCGGTAAAATTATTAAGTTTTGTGCAATCAATTGCACACGGGTATAAGAAAATCGCTCTTAAAGAGCGGCTAAAAATAACAATTTCAAGTTTTTTCTTCGTCCTCGTCATCTTCCCACTCAGAAGCGCAGGGTGGCAAGCCCGGAGGAACAATTTCTTCGAAATAATCGTCCAGTTCGTCAATAGTTACATCAGGATGAACCTTAATATACTCAGTCATTTCTTCTTCAACCTCGTACTGTTCCGCCGCACCAAGCAAAAAGAAAAATTTATCAAATAAGTCTCTTTCTTCATTCGTTTTCCATTCGTCTTTTATACTATCAGCAAACATATTTCGTAACAATCGCTGAAAAGGAGTGTTATATTTTACAAATTCACTTTTATTCATCTGCCTGTCACCTACTTCAATATTCGTTTATGAGTTATAATGATTCCGCCTTATCATCCGCTTCAGCTTTATACGCATACTTATCGTCGTAAATTACACCTTTTGAGCCTTTGGTAGCGTTAGGATAGCGTTCCTTAAATGCTGAACACAATTTACCGTATCTGTTTTGGCTCACTTGTATGCCTTTGTGATTTCTCTGCGGTGACGGTGCATATTTTGTTTTAGGCAATACCTCCGAAACGGTTGTTACCGTGCCATCATCATTAACCTTGATTTCCTTGATTTTCTCTCTTGTTTTCCCGCCCGGCGTATTTGTAAACTTGCCGTCTTTTGCATGATAGGGATTTTCTCTCTTTTCTGTTATTATATCACCCTCATCGCTGCTTTGCAAGCCCGCATCATCAATTTTAACGTGGCTGTCGGTATTCGGCGTGTATATCTGCTTTGTCTTAGCATCGTAAAGCCCGGCAAGCTCTTTATCAAGATCCTCCTCGCTCGGCAGAACAGGGAGCGTTGTAGAACGGCAGAACGGGTGCATAGGTGGAAGATTTACACCTGTCTGTGCGCTGTTACGCTTGTACCACCGTCCCCCTCGCCCTCTGCGAAGTGCTGTAAGCCGATGAAAATTCTTCTGTTGTTCATGTTTCTGTCCTTTCTCCGCCCACCGTGTTCATTGCCCACAACGTTCGGAATAAATTGTTTTTGGGTATAAAAATACCGCTCCAAAAGGGGCGGTAAAATTATTAAGTTTAATTCTGATTTGTGCCGAACTTCACAAAAAACGGCTGTTTTTGTGAAGTTGGTGTTCAAGTCAAGTGCAATCAATTGCACACGGGTATAAGAAAACCGCTCTTAAAGAGCGGTCGTCATATTCAATTTACAGTCAGCTGACTGCCGATAAGCATTTGCGCCGCCTGCGAAATAAACGGCAGTGTGATAGCTCCTGCATTTTTCAGCATCGCCTTTACCTTTCTCCACACCTCAGGCTCACGGATATTGTCAAGATACTCATGCCAGCTGTATGTGATACAGCTTACAGTGCCTTCTATGAAATGTCATGCCGCAAAACTTACGGTAGCATTTATATAGCCGACTTCTTTCAGATTCTCGATTGTATAAAGAATTTCGTTATCTTCATACTTCGGGAACTGTTCAAATATCGTTTCAAGAGTCAGCGGATTTAAATTAAGCTCCTCGTCAATCGTCTTGCTTTTCTCAACGGTAAGCAGTACACTGCGAGCGCAATCATAATTCAGCTTCATTCTTCGTCCTCGTCATCTTCCCATTCAGAAGCGCATGGAGGTAAGCCGGGAGGAGCGATACTGTCAAAGTAAGACAGCAATTCTTCCACAGTTGCGTCTTCGTGATTCTTCACATATTCCAGCATTAAAGGCTCTACCTCATACTGCTCAGGTGCATTAAAAAGAAACAAATAATCAGCCTTATCTGTACTTGGAATATTGAACTTTGCTTTAACGTATTTCTGAAACTCGGTATACTCTTCAATTGCTTTAGCCATAAACACACCTATATTTTAACCTTTCCGTGAATAGTTAGGCTTCCATACATAAGTTCTTTTGCCGATCTGTCATCTCGTCCGTGAAAATCTTTATACTTAGATTCAATATCGGCGTATTGTGACTGATATTCTTTTTTTAACTTTTCTAATTCTTCATAACAACCTTCAGGGTAGTTCTTAGCGTTTTTATGCAATTCCGAATTTTTCACAGGCTCTTTTAATTCTTCCATGCTGTTCATCTCCTAATAGTATGAATTACGGATTGTGAAACAAAATATCATCAACTTCAAGCCTTGCTTTTGAATAAAATTGCGGTGACAGTCGCATCGGACATGGCAGAAAATTTCAATCCACGCCCTTGCAAAGAGGGCGACTAGCTTATTGGGTACATATCACTGCACGGGGATAACCAATCTTTATTTAATTTTCATATCTCTCAGAGCGATATACTCCTCATCGACTTTATCGGTATAGCGGCTGTCGGCACCGCCGAGGAAAGCTGTTATATGCTTACAGCATTGACTGTAGAACTCATCTTCATAATGGACGATATGCGCACCGCCAAGTGCAAAGCGGTCATCGGCATAAAACCTTTTAGAAATATCAATTACATGGCAATCGGTAAGACGTGCGAATTCTTCTTCAAATCCATTTATAAATGCTTTTTTGGTTTTGAATGTGTTGTCGCTGTCAGATAACATTTCTAACGTATTGTCAAGCGAAATATAACGGTCTTTAAGGTCGGCTTTAATTAAAATAATGTTTTTTCCATAGCGCTCAGTGACAAATTTGCAGAAGTTTTCAAGCGCTCTTTCGAGATATTCACGGCTTCTTTCATTAAATAAATAGGTACTTTCACATTTATCGGAAATCGACTTGTAAAAAGCGGTGCGAAGTATGAAATCATCCACCTCGAAAAGCGAATCGCCATACTTACGCATATTGCAGATAAGGTCGTACATATCAACAATCAGCCATTCAGCGTTACTGCCAGATAGAATGCGTTTCCCTTCGTGCAAAAACGCCTCTTTAACAGTGCGCCTTCGCCACTTACTGCCGCAGAATTTATCAGCCGACAAATCGTTGTCAAACGGTATTTCAGGCTCGTCCGCAAGCAAAAACGGCTGCTTGAAAATGTACTTATCGACATAGATACCTGAGGAATTACGGTTAACAGATTCACGGGAAATACAGCTGCCCCAGATGTCAACCAATACAGGTTTGTGCTGTACTTCGTAGTCTTCAAGCAATTTGCGGTCGTTTCTGATAAGGAAAATATGTTCACAGTTATCGGGAACAGTATATTTGTAAACCTCAGAAAGTTTACGGGATAATTGCTTTTTCATAAGGAAGTTCTCATCGAAAACAATCCTTATATCATCGTAACTGCAATCGCCAAGGTCGCCGTCAATACACTCAGCGGATTTTATTGCCGAGATAAGCCTTTCTGCACCGGCTTTAGCGGAAAGCAGGATTTTTGCATCATCATAGGTACGGATCTCATTTTCACGCAGATATACAAAATACTCGAAATTCTCAGCGACAAACTGTTTTGACGTAAGCTCTGCCATTCTGTCCGATACATAATTTCTGTCAAGCAGTTCAGATTGATAGGCTCTTGCCGTCATATTATCATAATATTTTATGACACGCATAAGCTGCAGCCTTATTTCCGGTGCAGAAAAATATGTATCTTTGCGGATACGTTTTACCGCTGAGTTCAGTTTGATTCTTACATCATCGTAGAAAAGCGGCTCAAAGGACATCATGTTGTCACTTTTTAACGCCATAAAATAACTGCCGGAAACATCAATAACCACCGGCTGTAAAAGCGAAATCAGATAATCCTCATACTGCCTCAACCGCTTATTCAGCGCATTTCTGTTTTTACCGTTTCTTAGCTGATTTTCTTTTACGCAGATATTACTGAACTTTAAACGCACTAATATGATTTTATCCTTATCATATTTTGACAAGACAATTTTCGCATATTCTTTAAGTGCAGATTTTACTGCTTTTTCGTCAAAAGGCGGAGATATTTTTTCAAGCCTGTCTTTATTGGAATTGTAAAAATCGGAAGAAATAAAACTGCCCGATGCCGTATAGAAGCTGTCGCCGTACTTGTAGCACGAAACAGCCGCCGCTGTATAAAGGTCTATTACGATATAATCGCTGTCTGAGCCGTCTAAAAACGATTTGAAATTTTTATTTATATCAATTTTATTTCTTGGGCTGCCGGCTTTTCCCGAAAGATTGCTTTTTTTGCTTACAAGCGATAACGGCGACAAAATAAGAGCTGTATCATCATAAGAAAAACCGCTGTCACGGAATATATTTCTCAGCACGGCTGAGCCTTGCAGCAAGAATTTAGGGTATTTTCGTATAACGCCCTCATTGCCGAGTATATCTCTTATGCGATCTTCGGAAATCTGTTCTGTATGCGTCAGCAACCCGTCAAGAACGCTTACCGCATATCCGTCGGAGGTGTCTTTACAAAGCGTCGGAATGCACGATATATCGGACTTTATTCCGCTTTCGGTCCTTGTGAGAATCAGATTTACAATTACACTCTCACGGTTTTCACGAAGCTCTTTCATTGATGACAAAAGATTGCCCAGAGAATAGAAGCACATCACCTCTCTGCCGGCGGATGTGTGTATTTTACCGACCCTCTGCATAACGTGCGGATGAGAACCGATAATAAGATCCACACCGCACTGTGCCATATATTCAGCTGTCTTTATCTGAGAATTGCGGACAGTAACGGAATTCATAACGCCCCAGTGCTGATATGCGATTATATATTCTGCGCCTTCATTCTTAAGCGTTTCAACAAGCTGTCTGAAATGCTCAGGCTCATATTTTCCGATAATTTCGGGCGGTATATTTTTCTCAAGCCCGTTTGATATTGAATTTACTGCGACAAATCCTACTTTTATGCCGTTTATATCGGCAATATGAGTTTCATCGTCAAGCGTACCGATATTTGCCATACCGCTGTTTCTGATACGTTGTACGGTAGCGCTAAGTCCTTCAAGCCCTGTATCACAGTTATGATTATTTGCGGTTACCAGTGCATTGAATCCGCAGTTTTTCACTGCGTCTATGAAGGTGGACGGAGAATTGCAATTGGGACTTCCGCTGTCAGTGCGTATCTTTTCATATTCAAACGGCGCTCCGTCAAAGCAGGTGGTTTCGAGCACCGCTACAGAATAATCGGCTGAGCTGACCGTATCTTTAAGCGTTCCGAATGCGTCTGTAAAATCAAGCGAACGCAAAGCGGCTTTCCGCTGATGCTCAAGCGAACACATTATATCGCCGCAGAGCATGATTCTTGCCGTAGCCGGATAACGTGACATATCCCTGCCGACAACTATCTTAACAGTAAAAGTCTGACCGTCATCAGCTGTCAGCTTTATCTCAGCCGTACCGTCCGAAACGGCAGTAACCTGTCCGCCCTTTGTTACGGTCGCCACATCGCTGTCATCGCATTCAAAAGTAACGGCAGGCACTTTATTTCTGCATTCCCATACTATCTGTGACGTTTCGCCCTTGTTCATCGTAATTACATTCTGAGCTTTAAGGTGATGGCACATCGGCGTAAATTCTGCCGGCTGTGACAGTTCACCGTATACCTCTTTCCCGTCACGATAGCTGAACGCTTTTACCCGTACAACATACTTTCTGCCGTTGCGAAACCCAAGTATCAGCTTTGAATTATTCTGTGCATAGCGTGTTTTTATGCACTTTTCCGGTTCATCTGCATTATAGAACTGCAATATATAGCCGTCTGCGCCCTCTACCGTCTGCCAGTCGGATCGCACCGATCCGTCATAAGCGGTAGCGAACAGGTTTTGCGGAGCTTTCAGCATGATAGTTTCCTCCGTAGTTTACTTTTTGCTCAACGGTTTTCTTATTATCGAATGAGGAGGGAAAGAAACGGGATAGTCAAAGTACATCTTTTCTGTCGCACGGTTTGCTATCTCTGTCTGCTCGCCCTTTGAATTTATCAGATAAGGAATATCCAGCTTTACCGGCGTTTTTCCGGGCGACAGCACTTCAAGGTCATCGTGAACGGTAAAATAGTTTCTCTGCGTGATATTCACCCTGCCGTTCTCACAGCTGTCAATTACGCCGACAAAGTCGCACTCACGGATGTAGCCGCTGTTCTCGTAATACTGGTTTGCGTCTTCCTTGTTAAAATAAAAGCCGGTGCAATACTGTCTGTGACTTACCTTATACACTTCATCAACCGCCCACTTCGGAACCGGTTCACCGTTTTTCACTGCATCAAGCACAGCTCTGTAGGCATTTGTAACCGTTGCCGTATAATATGCGGATTTTGCTCTGCCTTCAATCTTGAAGCTGGTAACGCCTGCATCCTTAAGCTCTTTAAGATGCTCTATCATACACATATCCTTAGCGTTAAGGATATAAGAGCCGCCATCGCCCTCAGACAGCTCATAGTAGTCGCCCGGCCGTTTTTCTTCCACTAAGTGATACTTCCAGCGACAAGGCTGAGCGCATTCGCCCTTGTTGGCATTTCTGCCTGTCATAAAAGCGGAAAGCAGGCATCTTCCGGAAAATGAAACGCACATTGCCCCGTGAACGAACACTTCAATATCCATATCCTCAGGTATGTTATCCCTTATACGCTTTATATTTTCAATATCTACCTCACGGGCAAGCACTACTCTCTTTGCACCCATCTTGTACAGCTCGTTTGCAGTTACATAGTTTACTACTCCCGCCTGTGTAGAAACGTGAATCTCAAGCTCTGGAACAGTACGCTTTATAAGAGCAATACAGCCGATGTCGCTTACTATTGCGGCATCTATTCCACAGTCGTATGCGGTTTTTATAAATTCAGGAAGCAACTCTATCTCATCGTTTGACGGTACGGTATTGCAGGTAAGATATACTCTTACACCCTTTGCGTGAGCGTATTCAACGCCATTCCTCAACGTTTCGGGATCGAATTTTGCCGCACCGGCTCTCATACCGAACATTGTACTTCCGAGATATACAGCGTCACAACCGTAATCAACGGCTGACATAAGACATTCAAGATCGCCCGCAGGCGATAAAAGCTCTAACATAAATTTAACCTTTCTTTTACCTTATTATGACATTCCGCCGCAGAGAACTCTGCGGCGGAATATTGATTGTTTGATTATTCGGCTATCGCATGATCCAGTCCGCACTTGCGGAGATTTTCCTCATGCTCCGAAATAGTTTCTGCAAAATACATTTCTGTTGTTTCGGGATCTGCACAGAAGTAGTAATAGCTTGTTTCAGGCGCATAAAGTACAGCCTTTATAGCGTCAAGACCAGGGTTACAGATAGGTCCTATCGGTATACCGTCACACTTATAAGTGTTATATGCGTCAAACATTTTCTGATCGTACTGCGATGAAGTGAGATGCGGTTTTATATGCTCATCAACATAATGCACGGTAACGTCTGATTCGAGATGCGGGAATGCTTCCGCATCAGCCATACGGTTGAAGAATACCGATGCGACATTGCCCATGTTGGTAGTATTATCCGCCTCACGCTGTGCTATTGAAGCAAGCGTTATGGTTTCGTCAAGCGTAAGCCCAAGCTCGCTCATACGGTTATAGTAACGTGCCGTCAGCTTGTTATTGAAGTTCTGATATATAATATCAAGAGCATCTGCGGCATACTCGCTTGTATCAAGCTCCTTATTGTCCTCAAGGGCAGGAAGAATGTAGAACTCGTATGTATCAGGGAATATATATCCTTCCATCTGATAATACTTCAGCTTTTTATTCTCGAGACGTTTCTGGAATTTGTAAGTATCACCGAGCGTCTTGCACTGCTCCATGAAATCTTCGGCACGGCAGACACGGTTATCCTCCATCATCTGAGCAATCTCATCAATAGTCATACCCTCGGTTATCTGTATTGAAACCGTCTGATTTACAGTAGACACTGTCTGCAGCTCAGAAATAAGCGCACTGTACGACATAGTTGTGTCAACGGTGAAAGTACCCTTTATGAACTTATCGCCCTTGCCGAACATTTTGGTATAGAGCTTGAACACATCCGGCATATTTATAATACCGAGATTTGCGAGGTCCTGAGCGATTTCATCTGTTGTCGAATCCTCGTTTATATGTATCTCAGCCTGGCAATAAGTTTTTCCGATACCCGTAAAATCAAGCGCCGACTTTACAATGTATGTAGCAAGAAACGCAGAAATCGATATGATGAAAACAGACAACAGAACGCCTGTTAGAATATGTGAAAATGTTCTCCTGTGGCGGTTTTTTGCTTTGATTTTCTTGTTGCGTTCTTTTTTTGCCGCAAGATATTCCTGATATTCTTCTTCGGTTACCTCGTCCTCCGCAGGCTCACCGTCCCCAGAATGCGATTCTTCACCGCCGGGAACGCTTTCGTATCTGCTGTCATCAGATGAATCTTCGTTCCGCACTTCGCCTGTATGAAGCGCTTTTATCGAATCCATCATAATTGTGCGTTCTTCGGTGCTTTCGGTATTTTCATCCTTATGAGTTAAATCCATAGGATTATTCTCCATATTTTTGTCCTTTCCGTTTTTCTGTAATGACTATATCAACGCATCTGTCGTAATCATCGACAGGTATATCCTCCGTCAGAAATTCTTCATAGCATACTCCGACAGTATAGCCCTTATAACCGTTTATAAATCTGTCATAATAGCCTTTGCCGTAACCGAGTCTGAAGCCTTTCGCATTAAAGCAGAGTGCAGGAACTATCAGCACGCTGTTTTCCGCACCGGCGGCATCAATCACAGCACAGCTCTTTTTCGGCTCGTCGATTCCGTACATACCTTTTTCGAGGTCGCCAAACGTATGTATCACGCAAAACTCCATATTACTGCCGTCTATACATCTCGGTACAGCGACATTCTTTCCTGCCTTAAGGCACTGCGTTATGAATTCTCTCGTATCCACCTCGCCGTCTGTCGAAACAAACGGCAGTATAATATCCGCCGTACGCACTTTTTCAAGGCTTAAAAGATTCACTGTTATAGCGGCATTTTTAACAGCCGTTTCACTGTCACAAAGCAGTTTTCGCTTTTGCAGCAAGGCTTTTCTCAGTTGTTTTTTCTGCTCGTTTACGCTCATCTGCACTGTAAAGACTTAGCTGTCTTTTCTGCTTTTCCTTCACCGCAGAGCAATGCTCCGAGCGCAAGTCCGAATTCTACAGCCGCACCTGCGCCCTTTGCGGTAACTATGTTATCATCAATATTTACAAGGTCGCCCGTGAACATTGCACCCTCAAGGAATTGTTCAAAACCGGGGAAGCAAGTTGCCTTTTTGCCTTTCAGAAGTCCCAGCTTTCCGATTATAGACGGAGCGGCACAGATAGCGCCTATCGCTTTCTTATTATCGACGCAGAATTTTATAGCCGCCTGTACAACGGGGCTTTTCTCAAGGTTGAGTGTTCCGGGCATACCGCCGGGAAGAACTATCATCTCGACCTTATCTGTCATAATAACATCGCTGTCGGTAATATCGGCAATAACCGTAACTGCGTGTGCGCCTGTAATCTTACCGCCGCCTATTCCGACGGTGACTACCTCTTTTCCGAATCTCTTTAAAATGTCAATCGGGGCAATTGCCTCGGTTTCTTCAAATCCGTCCGCTAAAAATACATATATCATTCTGATTGTCCTTTCCCGGCATTATAAACCGCACTGAACTTCTCAACCATAAAACACGGGTGATAAGACTTCTTCGCCTTGCGGAGATTCTCCTCTCCCATATCCTCTTCCCTGTTTATATATTCAAGTCCTTTACAGAACCTGTTTGCCATCATATAGTTTATCATCGGATATGCTCCGTCATAATCGGTAAACGCTTTTTCAACGTGGGTCACAAACGTATCACTGCATTGCTGTTCGCCGTACGAAAACGCCTGTATCCTGCCATCGACTCTCAGTATACCGCCGACAAGACCTAAGTCGAAGAAATGCTCAAGTCCTATTCCGACAGCGCACATTTCCTCCGATTTATCCTCGCTTTTATCGCAATCGTTGCGTATGCACCATTCAAGGCTCATCTGCTTACATTCGTCAATATTGTCCGGCGTAATATCCTCAAAGCTCCAGTTAAGCTGTTTGAAACGGTTTATATAATTACGCTTTGAATGCAGCTTCTTTCCGCCGAGCGTTGCAAGCGACTGCGACTGATACACATAGTCATACAGATCTTCGCTTGTATCGAAGGTGAACATACCGGGATAACGCTGTTCGAGCATCTGCTTATCCTTTATATCCATACTGCAGAATTCAAACGGTATTCCCGTACTGTCACAGTAATTTTTCAGTTCTGAAAGCAGTGCGTCCGTATCGCCTTTTCCTGCGGGAAACACGAAACAGTTTCCGTGCTTTGATACATAAAAATCCTGAAAACGTCCTACAGTAATGTTGTAAATGCCACTCCACACAAAGTTATTTGTGAAGTTATACTCACAACCTCTGAAATCAGACAGCTTCAGAAGCGGATCTATCCACTGCTTGTCGCTGAGTTCAATTTTCTTTAATTCCAACACTTTATATTACCTTGCTTTTGCCTGTTATCAGCCGTAAATCAGCGCCGATAATTCCTTGTTTATCTTTTCGGGAGTGTAAGGATTTTCACCGTCCGAGCACGGCAGTATATACCAGCCCTTCTTGTCGGCTGTGTATAGCGCCGTTTCCCGACAGGCCTTCAGAAAAGCAACGTTGCTTTCGTGAATATCCTTCTTCGCCTCATCTCCGCCGTAACGTGCGGAAAGGAGCTTTTGCGACACCTCTACGGGCATATCCAGAAATACGATTCTTTCGGGACGTGGAATTGCAAATTTATCGTACTCGTAGTCCTCAAGCCACTCAAGGTACTCGTCCCATTGGGATTTTTCCAGCTTTGCCATCTGATATATCGCATTTGAGGAGGTGTATCTTGCGGCTATTATGGTCTTGCCCGCTTTATAATCCTTTTCCCAGTCGGTCTTGTAGCTGATATAACGGTCTATCGCATAGAAACTGCCGGCCGTATATGCGCCCGTTCTGCCGTTTTCCTCACAGAATTTACCGCTGAGATAGTCCTTGATTATCTCGCCGCTTGCACTGTTGTAATTTGGAAAGCTGATGAAACGGATATTGCTGTCTGCGCTTGCTTTCAGCATCTCAAGCTGTGTGCTTTTACCGCAACCGTCAAGCCCTTCTATAACAAACAGTTTTCCGCATTTTCCGTTATTGCCGTTCATACATACACTCTCTCATAATATAGTATAGTTTTATTTTATCACAAAATCCGTGTCAAGTCAACTTAAAATAAACGCACAAAGTCTTTTGTGACTTTGTGCGTTAGCTTGTAGAAAAAGTATGTTTTATAAAAAGTGCTTGTCCTCAATCCCTATCCCCAAACCCCTTTCCCCTGGAAAGGGGCTATATTACTGGGGCTACCGCCCCTAGACCCTGTCGGGGGCTCTGCCCCTGCGACCCCATTATTAAATAAACAAAAGGTTTTTAGACAGACTGACGCACAAAGCCTTTTGTGACTTTGTGCGTTAAAAAGCATTATTCAGCACATTGAACGTTCAACGGTGATTACGGCATTGAGCCTGCCGTCCTTTTCCGCAATTGCGTTCTTTATCATAAGAGCAAGCTCCCCGTCCTTATATCTGAAGCCGAAAGGCGTTACGAGATCGAAAATTACATTTATCCTTGAAACACCGTCGGTAATGCGGAAATCGTGGATAGTAAGGCTGCTGTCGATATTTTTTATTATATCAAGAACCACCTTTTTTACCTCGTCCGCTTTCTCGTCATCCACAACGACAGGATCCATATGTATCGTAACACTGCATCTGTACTTTTCCCTGAGATCGTCCTCTATAAGATCTATAAGCTCATGTGCAAGCATTATATCTGTTTTACTGCTTATTTCGGCGTGGAGCGATATTACCATTCTGCCTACGCCGTAATCATGCACCATAAGATCGTGTACGCCGACTATTCCGTCATAGTTCATTACAGTGTTTTCAATTTCCTCCACCAGTTCCTTTTTAGGTTTAGTGCCAAGCAACGGAGTAAGACTGTCCTTGAATGTATTGAAGCCTGTATATAGGATAAAAAGCGCAACAATGATACCTGCGTATGAATCAAGCTCAAAGCCGCTGAACAGCTGTATGAACATACAGATGATTACTACCGATGTAGAAATGCAGTCGGACAGCGAATCTGCCGCTGCGGCCTTCATTGTGGCGCTGTCTATTTTTCGACCGAGCTTTGTGTTGAACAGTGCCATCCACAGTTTCACAAGAAGCGACGCTCCAAGCACCGATACGGCAAGTATGCTGAACTCCGACTTTTCGGGCGAGAAGATTTTTTCGACCGAGCTTTTACCAAGTTCAAAGCCCATCATCATTATGATAAAAGAAATTATTATGCCCGAAACATACTCCATTCTGCCGTGACCGTAGGGATGTTCGCTGTCTGCAGGCATTCCTGCCATTTTAAAGCCGACAAAGGTCATTATTGATGAGCCTGCGTCCGAAAGGTTATTGAATGCGTCTGCGATTACGGAGATACCGCCCGATAATATGCCTGCAATCAGCTTTCCGAGGAACAAAAGTATGTTAAGCACGATACCGGTAAATGCTCCAAGATACCCGTAGCGCTTTCTGACAGCTGGATCGGATGTGTTTTTGCTGTCCTTTACGAACAGTTTTATAAGCAGATTAGTCATGACTATTCCTCCATATTACACGAATACGGAGCAACATAATGCGTTGCTCCGTATCGGATATTTAAGTTTTATCCGGATTAATCCTTATTGCCCATAAGCAGTACCATTACTGCCTTCTGTGCGTGGAGTCTGTTTTCAGCCTCGTCAAAGATTTCGTTTGCGTGTTCTTCGAATACCTTGGCTGTAATTTCTTCTTCTCTGTGTGCGGGCAGGCAGTGCTGTACCATAGCGTCGGGCTTAGCGACAGCCATAACCTCATCGTTTATCTGGAAGCCCTTGAATGCTTTCTTTCTGATTTCGGCTTCGCCTTCCTGACCCATAGATGCCCATACGTCTGTGAAGATAACGTCTGCGTCCTTTGCAGCCTTTATAGGATCGTCTGTCATCTCGAAGCAGTCATACTTCTTAGCAAACGCAAGTGTTGTAGCGGCAGGGTGGTAGTTCTCAGGGCAGGCAACAGATACGCTCATACCCGTCTTTAAGCCACCGACAATGAGCGAGTTTGCCATATTGTTGCCGTCGCCTATGTAGCACATCTTAAGACCGTCAAGCTTACCCTTGTACTCACGGATTGTCATAAGGTCAGCAAGCACCTGGCAAGGATGAGAAAGGTCCGTAAGACCGTTGATTATCGGAATATTGCCGTATTCAGCAAGATTTTCAACCTCAGCCTGATCGAATGTTCTTATCATAATACCGTCAATGTAGCGTGATAAAACTCTTGCGGTATCCTGTATAGGCTCGCCTCTGCCTATCTGCATATCGCTTGCTGAAAGGTAAAGAGGATTGCCGCCAAGCTGATACATACCCGTTTCAAAAGAAACTCTTGTTCTTGTAGAAGCCTTGCGGAAAATCATACCGAGCGTCTTACCCTTTAAATGATCGTGAGGGATGCCGTGCTTAAGCTCATACTTGAGCTGATCTGCGAGATTGAGAATCTCAATGATTTCCTCTGTGCTGAGATCCATCATCTTAAGTAAATGTTTCATAATTTTTTCCTTTCGGTTTTAGTTTTTATTTTATTTTAAAAGTTCTGCGAGTATTTCAAGACCTCTGTCAATATCCTCATAAGAGATAGTGAGCGGAGGAAGAAGTCTTAACTTATCCTTTGCGGTAAGGATAAGAAGTCCGTGTTCAAGAGCGGCATTCAGTATATCCTTTGCATTCTTTGTCTTTAGCTTTATGCCAATCATAAGACCCATACCCGTAACCGATTCGACCTCGGGTATCTCTTTCAGCTTTTCAGCTATATATCTTCCCTTATCTGCAACCTGCGACAAGAAAATCGGGTCTGCCGCTTTCTTCAGCACCTCAATTGCACCTGCACAAGCGATAGGATTCCCGCCAAATGTCGAACCGTGTGTTCCCGGAGTAAGTACACCTGCGCACTTGTCGCCGCTGAGGCACGCACCCATCGGGATACCGCCTGCTATGCCCTTTGCAAGCGTAATTATATCGGCTTTCTTTCCGAAATTATCGCCTGCAAGGAATTTACCCGTTCTGCCGACACCCGTCTGTACTTCGTCCGAAATTGTCAGCACATCACGCTCGGCGCAAAGCTCAAATATAGCATCAACGAACTTCTGCTCTAACGGCACAACACCGCCCTCGCCCTGTATATATTCGAACATTACGGCACATACCGTATCATCGAGCTTCGCCTTAAGATCCTCTATATTGTTTGCTTCAACGTTTATAAATCCGTCAACAAACGGGAAGAAGTAGTTGTGGAACACGTCCTGTCCCGTAGCCGACAGCGTGCAGAGCGTTCTGCCGTGAAATGAATTTACAAGGGTTATTATATTGTGTCTGCCCTTGCCGTATTTGTCGAAGCTGTACTTTCTTGCAATCTTGATAGCACATTCGTTTGCCTCAGCACCGCTGTTGCAAAGAAACATATTCTTCATTCCGGCAGCTTCCGATAATCTCTCGGCAAACTCAGCCTGTACCTTTGTGTAATAATAATTTGAGGTATGCTGTATACTGCGTACCTGTTCACACACAGCGTCAGCCCATTCCTTGTTGCAGTAACCGAGCGAGTTTGTGCCGATACCGCTTCCGAAATCTATATACGTCTTGCCGTTTTCGTCAACTGCCTTGTCATCCTCGCCCTTGTCAAGAACAACATTCAGCCTGCCGTATGATCCCATTATATGAGAATTGAATTTGTCTATAGTATTCATATCTGTCCTTTCCGCCTGCATCGTTTGCCGTCAGATAATCATAGTACCTGCGCCCTCGTTTGTAAGCAGCTCTATAAGTATTGAATGAGGTATTCTGCCGTCAATGATATTCGCTTTCTTTACACCTCTGCGGACAGCCTCGACACAGCAATCTATCTTAGGTATCATACCGCCTGAGATTATGCCCTGCTTTTTGAGATAAGGCACTTCTGAAACTCCGACAGTATGTATTAGAGTGCTGTCATCGTCCTTATCCTCAAGAAGTCCCTTTATATCTGTCATAAGAATAAGGTTTTCGGATTTCATCTCAGCCGCAATTCTTGCCGCTGCCGTATCTGCGTTTATATTGTAAACAGTACCGTCCTTGCCTGCCGCAACGGTCGAAATTACAGGGATATAGCCCTTTTCGAGAACATCGTTTATAAGGCTTACGTTTACCTGAGTAATCTCGCCTACAAGACCTAAATCCGGGTCAAGCTGTTCTGCCTCTATCATATGGTCGTCAAGACCGCAAAGACCTACTGCTCTGCCCTTGTGGCTGTAAAGCAGATCGACAAGATCCTTGTTTACCTTACCGCAAAGCACCATCTGAACGATGTTTATCGTTTCTTCATCGGTGTAACGAAGGCCGTTTACGAATTTGCTCTCCTTGCCGACTTTTTTCAGCATTGCGTTTATTTCGGGTCCTCCGCCGTGTACAAGCACTATCTTGATACCGCAGAGCGACAGAAGAACAAGGTCGGACATAACCGCCTGCTTCAGTCTGTCGTTTGTCATTGCGTTACCGCCGTACTTGACTACTACTACCTTGTTTGAATACTGCTGTATATAAGGAAGTGCGTCGCTGAGTATACTTGCTCTCTTTTCGTTTTCAAGTTCCATCTTCTTTTGTCCTTTCGGTGTCAGCTTCTGTATTCTGCGTTTATCTTTACATATTCATAAGTCAGATCGCAGCCCCACGCTACCGATTTATCGGCACCGTCGTGCATATCAATTCTGATAACAATTTCATCTTCGGACAGTATCTTGAATGCTTCGTCTTCTGAGAAGTCAACACCTGCGCCGTTCTCGCAGACCTTTACACTACCCTTTGAAGATGACAGAACGACCTCGACCTTCGAAATATCAAAATCGCCCTCGGCATAACCTATCGCACAGAGAATACGTCCCCAGTTGGCGTCCGCCGCAAATATAGCCGCCTTTAAAAGACTGCTGTTTATAACAGACAGTGCAACGCTCTTTGCAACAGCTTCTGTAGGTGCGTGGTCAACAACGCATTCCATCAGCTTCGTTGCACCCTCGCCGTCACGGGCGGTTTCTCTTGCAAGGTTCATCATTACAGCGTAAAGACCGTTGATGAACACTTCATAATCCTTGTCCTCTGCCGTTATTTCCTTGTTTCCTGCAAGTCCCGACGCCATTATGCACAGCGTATCATTTGTGGATGTATCACCGTCAACGCTTACCATATTGTAAGTAATGTCGGCTGTCCTTTTCAGCGCCTTATGCAGAAGCTCCGCATTTATCTTTACATCGGTCGTGATAAAAGCAAGCATTGTAGCCATATTGGGATTTATCATACCACTGCCCTTGCTGATACCGCCGATATGACAGGTCTTTCCGTCAAGCGTAAACTCTACTGCAAGCTCCTTTTTGCGTGTATCGGTCGTCATTATCGCCTCGCACGCAAGCGAGCTTCCGTCCTCGCTTATGCTGTCTACAAGTGTCTTGATATTGTTCTTCACAGGGTCGATTGACAGCTTCTGTCCGATAACGCCTGTAGAGCCTACTATCATATCATTCTTATCAATACCGAGTTCGTTCGCACAAAGCTCGCACATCTGCTCTGCAATCTCAATACCGTTTGAGTTACAGGTGTTTGCGTTGCCGCTGTTTACGATAACAGCCTGAGCAATGCCGTTCTTGAGGTGTTCCTTTGTAACGATTATCGGTGCGCCCTTTACCTTGTTCTGCGTGTAGATTGCCGCCGCAGTACACTTTGTGTCACAGCTTATCACAGCAAGGTCACGCTTTTTCGAGCCGGGCTTTATGCCGACATTGATACCGCCCGCCTTAAAGCCTTTTGCGGCGCATACACCCTTATCCACTAATTTATAATTATCAAATTCAACCATTGTTATTACCTCACTTATTATACAAGTCCGGTCGTTTCGTCAATGCCCATCATTATGTTAAGGCACTGAACAGCCGCACCGCTTGCGCCCTTGCCTAAGTTATCAAGTCTTGAGCAAAGCACTATACGGTCATCGTTTCCGCAAACGAATATCTCCATATTGTTCTTACCCGATAATGTGTTTGCGGCAAGGAAACCGTTTTCAAGAACGCCCTCGCCCATAACAGGCATCACCTTTACAAGATTTGCGTCTGCATAATGCTCAGTGAAAGCCTTATGAATATCGGCAAGCGTATATTTCTTCGGCAGAAGTCTTGTGAGAACGGGAACAGTTACGACCATACCGCTGAAATAATCGCATATCAGAGGATTGAACACAGGCTTGTAATCAAGTCCGCTTATCTTCATCATTTCAGGTAAATGCTTATGCTCCTGAGGAAGCGCATACTGTCTGGGGCTGTAAAATTCTTCGGGCTTTTCATCGCTTTCGTACACTGCGATAGCCTTCTTTCCCGCTCCGCTGTAACCGGATACCGCATGAGCGACAACAGGATAATCGCTCGGCATTATGCCTGCCTTCACAAGCGGATATACAAGCGAAATAAAACCGCTTGCATAACAGCCGGGAACAGCCACTCTCAATGAAGCCGCAATCTTTTCTCTGTGCTGCTTTGAAAGCTCGGGAAAACCGTATGCCCAGTCGGGATTTGTCCGATGTGCCGTAGAAGCATCTATAATACGGACGTTACTGCCCTTTGCAAGCTCTACCGCCTCTCTTGCGGCGGCATCGGGCAGACAAAGGAACGTGAAATCGGACGAGCATATAAACTTCTTACGCTCATCGTTATCCTTTCTCTTATCCTCATCTATCTTCATTATTTCAATATCGTTCCTGTCCTTGAAACGTTCGAGAATTTTAAGTCCGGTCGTTCCTTCCTGACCGTCAATATACACCTTTACGCTCATATAAGCACCTCTTATTTTTTAAGAAATCTTGTCATTCCGCAGCCACGTTCATCATTAGGTCTGCGCATAAATCCGAGCTTTTCATAGAACGGCTCTTTATCCTTTGCCGCCATAAGATTTATCATTATCGTTTCGCCCTCGTCAGCGACCGACAACGCTTTATCCATAAGCCTTGAAAGCATCTCTCTGCCTATTCCCTGTCCCTGATATTCGGGACGTACAATAACATCGCTGATAAAGAACTGATATCCTCCGTCGCCGACTACCCTTGCCGAGCCGACTTCCTTTTCTCCGTCAAGTGCCGTTATCGCAAACACCGAGCTTTTAAGCGCACAGTTAAGCTGTCTTGGCGAAAGCTCATACCAGCCTACGCTTCGTCTGAACGAATTTATATCGTGCGGCAATCTGTATTCATAAGTTATCATCAGATGTTGATACCGCCCAGTCTGTCTTCAAGCTCAGCTATCTGACGCTTTACCGCATCCGGAGCGGGTCCGCCGTCAACGCCTCTTTGCATAACGCAGGTATCAAGGCTGATAGCGTCATATACGTCATTATCAAACGTTTCGCACAGCTTCTTGTATTCTTCTATCGGTAGCTGTTCAAGCGTTGTATTCTTCTCTATGCAAAGTGCAACGAGTGTACCGGTTATCTTATATGCCGTTCTGAAAGGAAGCCCCTTCTTTACAAGATAGTCTGCACAGTCTGTAGCGTTGATAAAGCCCTTTGCGGCGGCAGTACGCATATTGTCTTTAAGTACCGTCATAGTCGCAAGCATAGGAGTAAATGTCGAGATACACAGCTTTACTGTGTCTACTGCGTCAAATATTGCCTCCTTGTCCTCCTGCATATCCTTGTTGTATGCAAGCGGAAGTCCCTTCATCATTGTGAGAAGCGTCTGCAGATCGCCGTATACCCTTGCCGTCTTGCCTCTTATAAGCTCCGTAACATCGGGGTTCTTCTTCTGGGGCATTATCGAGCTTCCTGTAGAATATGCGTCGTCAAGCTCGATAAACTTGAACTCCCACGAGCACCACATGATTATTTCTTCCGAAAATCTCGAAAGGTGCATCATAAGCATTGAAATATCAGAGCATAACTCAACGCAGAAATCCCTGTCGGATACGCCGTCAAGGCTGTTCATCGTAATATCCTTGAAGCCGAGAAGCTCGGCTGTTCTCTTTCTGTTAAGAGGGTATGTAGTGCCTGCAAGCGCACACGAACCGAGCGGCATTACATCCATTCTTTCCTTGCAGTCTGCAAGTCTTGTCAGATCTCTTGTCAGCATCTGAGCATATGCCATAAGATGATGTGCGAATGTAACAGGCTGTGCACGCTGTAAATGGGTGTAGCCCGGCATTACAGTTTCCGTATGCTGCTTTGCAATATCTATAACAGTGTTTATAAGCTCACGGACGAGCTTTGCAATCTCATCGACTTCATCCTTGAGATAGAGCTTTATATCCAGAGCCACCTGATCGTTTCTGCTCCTTGCAGTGTGCAGACGCTTTCCCGCATCGCCTATTCGTGCGGTAAGCTCAGCCTCAACGAACATATGAATATCTTCCGCATTGGGATCGAAATGCAGTGTTCCGTTTTCAATATCGCTTAAAATTCCGTTAAGACCTTCTATTATCACCTTGCTGTCCGCAGGGTCGATAATGCCGCACTCACCGAGCATGGTTGCGTGTGCTATAGAGCCTTTTATATCATGCTTGTACATTCTTGCATCAAATGAGATGGAAGAATTGAAATCGTTGACCTTTGAGTCAACCTCCTTTGAAAATCTTCCCGCCCACATCATTTTAGACATACTGTTATTTCCTTTCAGATTTATGTTCATAACGCAAAAAGCGTTTTGTTTTTTCCGTTATAAATATAAAAGTAATTAAAACGCTTTTTAAAACACAGCCGAAACGACCGTGTTTTAAATTGCATCTTAAAAACCGTAAAAGCCGCAAGGCATAGTTTTACACCTTGCGGGATTTACCGTAACGCTTTTAAAGCTTACTTATTGTTTCTCTCAGCGTCAAGCAGAGCCTTGACCTTTATCGGCAGACCGAACAGGTTGATAAAGCCCTTTGCATCTGTCTGATCGTAAACATCGTCCTCACCGAATGAAGCAAAGTCTTCGCTGTACAGTGTGTAGGGTGATGTAACGCCTGCGTTGATGATGTTACCCTTGTAGAGCTTGAGCTTAACGTCGCCTGTAACAGTTTCCTGTGTCTTGTCAACGAAAGCGTCCATAGCCTCTCTTAAAGGTGTGTACCACTGACCGTTATATACGATGTCTGCATACTTCTGTGCAAGACCGTACTTGTAGTGCTGTGTTTCCTTATCAAGACAGATAGTTTCGAGAACTTCGTGAGCGTGATAAAGGATTGTTCCGCCGGGAGTTTCGTAAACGCCTCTCGACTTCATACCTACAAGTCTGTTTTCAACAACATCGAACAGACCGATGCCGTTCTCGCCGCCGAGCTTGTTAAGAGTCTTGATGAGCTTTACGCCGTCCATCTTTTCGCCGTCCAGCGAAGTGGGGATACCCTTTTCAAAGTGTATTGTAACATAAGTAGGCTTGTCGGGAGCCTGCTCGGGCGAAACGCCAAGTTCAAGGAAGCCTTTCTTATTGTACTGAGGCTCGTTTGCGGGGTCTTCAAGGTCAAGACCTTCGTGTGATAAGTGCCAGAGGTTCATATCCTTTGAGTAGTTTGTTTCACGGGTAATCTTTATCGGAACATTGTGTGCCTCTGCATACTCGATTTCCTGATCTCTTGACTTAATATTCCATATTCTCCAGGGAGCGATAATCTCAAGCTCGGGTGCGAGAGCCTTTATAGTAAGTTCAAAACGTACCTGGTCGTTGCCCTTACCTGTGCAGCCGTGGCAGATAGCGTCAGCGCCTTCCTTCTTAGCTATCTCAACAAGTCTTTTAGCTATAGGAGGACGAGCGAACGAAGTACCGAGCAGATAGCCCTCGTACTTAGCACCTGCCTTGAGTGTGGGGAATATGAAGTCGTTTACGAATTCGTCCTGTATATCTTCTATGTAGAGCTTGGATGCGCCTGTCTTCTTAGCTCTTTCTTCAAGACCTACTATTTCAGAGTCCTGTCCTACGTTACCTGCTACGCAGATTACTTCACAGCCGGGATAATTCTCGTGTAACCACGGAATGATGATGGACGTATCAAGTCCGCCTGAATAAGCAAGTACGATCTTTTTGATTTCTTTAGCCATTTTATTATTTCCTTTCTATCTCACAGACGCTTTCGGGCGTTCTGCTTTCTGATTTAACTTACATTGAATATTATACACCTTTTCACATCAAAGTCAAGTATTTTTATACACGAAACTGCATAATATACTGCATATAGTGAATAATTGTTGAATTTTAGCGAATTTTTATGTATTTTTTTGATTGACAAGCCGTAAATGTAAGGATATAATAATAGTAAAAGGAAATTCAGTCGGAGGAATTATGGAACTTAAGGACAAGCTGGAAATACTTATTAAAAGAAACGGCTATAAAAAGACGGACTTTGCGTCTGCCGTATCCATAACCTACAGAGCGCTTGCAAACTACATAAGCGGTGCAAGGACCCCGAGAGCAAAAACTCTTTCCGATATGGCTGTACTTCTCGGTGTCAGCGAGGAACTGCTGACAGACGACACTGTGGATCTTATCCTGTCAGGCGATGAAAAGCTGTATTTCAACGGCACTTCTCCGACAGAAACAAGAGAAAAGGCCGATGTGCTTCTGAGCGAAGTATCGGCTATGCTTGACGATGAGGATTTCACCGAAAACGATAAGACAACATTCTTTTCCTGTATCGCAGAAAAATATTTTGCAGGAAAAGCAAAAAATCATAAAGAAACTATTGACAATGCAGTATGACGGTGTTATAATACAAACAGTTGAACAACCGTTCAAATGAAATGAGGTTAAAATGGCGGTCAGCAAATCAGAAAAGTCAGAAAATATTACTGCAAAAGACGAAAATGAATTCTGTAACTGCAATGTGATACACGAGGACGTAGTAAACTATGTGCGTGAGAGGATGCTTGAACAGATGCAGTTTGAAAAGCTGTCAATGTTCTTCAAGGCTATAAGCGATGAAACAAGGATTAAAATCCTCTACTCGCTGTCACGCTCTAAAATGTGCGTGTGCGACCTTGCCGCCCTGCTCGGAATGACAGCATCGGCAATCTCTCACCAGCTGAGAGTATTACGGCAAGCAGAGCTTGTTCGCAGTGAAAAGCAAGGCAAGGTCGTTTACTATATGCTCAGCGACAACCATGTAAACACGGTGTTCAGCAATGCGCTTGAGCATATTATGGAGTAAAACGGGAAAATCAAAGGAGATAGCATCTCCTGTTTTTTCGGACAATACATTTGAACAGTTACTCAATTGTTCAAAACTTCAACCATATCAAAGGTGGTAGCTTATGAAAAGAATCTATATTTTAGAAGGTCTTGACTGCGCTAACTGTGCAGAGGAGATTCGTGCGGAAGTCGAAAAGGACGAACGTGTGAAATCGGCGGAAATGAACTTTATGAAGCAGGAACTTACCGTTGAAGCGGAAAATTCGTGTTTGCCCGATGAGCTTATGACAACGGTCACCGAAGTTGTCGCTAAGCTCGAACCCGATGTAACCGTCAGGGAAAGACAGACTTTTAAAGAAAAGAAATATATAATAGACAGCCTTGACTGCGCACAGTGTGCGGAAGAAGTAAGAGAGGCAGTTGAAAAATCCGACTATGCGAACGGTGCAAAGATGAATTTCATAAAAAAGGAGCTTACCGTAACGCCGTCAAAAATAATATCAGACAAGGAGCTGTTAAAGCAGGTAACAGCAACGGTAACTGCCGTTGAACCGAATGTAACGGTCAGTGAAAAGGAAAACCACGTTGAGAAAAAGGTAAGCTATACTAAAGATATAGTCAAGATGATAAGCGCAGGCATTCTGTTCATAGTTGCTTTTATCCTTGAAAAAACTATCGGTACACAACAGCTTGTGCCTAAGATAGCGATACTTACGATGTATCTTGCGGCTTACGTTATCTGCGGACTTGAAGTAGCTATCACTTCAATAAAAGCAATAGCAAAGAAGAATTTCTTCAACGAAAACACGCTTATGCTTATCGCAAGCATCGGTGCTATAGTACTCGGAGAATACGAAGAAGCGGTCGCCGTTATGCTGTTCTACACTGTCGGCGAATTCTTCCAGTCGATAGCCGTGAACAAGTCAAGAAGAAGCATATCTTCTCTCATCAAGACAAAGCCGGAAACAGCCGATGTTCTTATTGACGGCGAATATATAACAGTCGATCCCGAAAACGTTGAAACAGGCAGTATAATAAGAGTAAAGCCCGGCGAAAAAATACCGCTTGACGGCATTATCGAAAGCGGTAACACATCGATAGATACATCAGCCCTCACAGGCGAGAGCTTACCGAAAGACATAACTGTCGGTGATGAAGTCCCGGCAGGCGCAATCAACATTTCAGGTGTTATCACACTTAAAACAACACGCCGGTTCACCGACAGCACGGTATACAAAATGCTTCAGATGGTCGAGTCTGCCGTTGAAAAAAAGACAAAGACGGAGAACTTCATCTCGGTATTTGCAAAATACTACACCCCCATAGTCGTACTTGCGGCGGTGATAATATCGCTTATCCCTCCCCTGTTCACCGGCTTTGATTTCATAACGTGGGTACAAAGAGGTCTTATCTTCCTTGTAATCTCCTGTCCTTGTGCGCTTGTCATTTCTGTTCCGCTCGGATACTTTGCAGGTATCGGAAAGGCATCGTCAAAGGGCATACTTGTAAAAGGCAGTAACTACCTTGAAGCGATCTCAAAGGCTAAGGTCGTACTGTTTGATAAGACAGGCACGCTTACAAAAGGTCAGTTTGAGGTTACAAGGACAGAGCCTGCAGGAATGAGCAAGGATGAGCTGTTACGATATGCGGCTTATGCCGAGAGCAACTCCAACCACCCTATAGCCGTTTCGGTAAGAAAGGCATACGGTGCGGATATTGACCAGTCACAGATTACCGAGTGCAGTGAAATAGCCGGCAAGGGCATCAAGGCTGTGATTTCCGGTGCGACAGTTCTCTGCGGTAACAGCAGACTTATGGCTGACTACAGCATAAACTGCCCCGAAGCAAACGGCACAGTGCTTTATGTGGCTGTTGATAATAAATATGCAGGTCTTATCGAAATCGCAGATATGCCTAAGGAACACTCGGCCGAAGCCGTAAAGATGCTTAAAAATCACGGTGTGAAGGTCGTAATGCTCACAGGCGACAACAGGTCTGCGGCGGCTGCGGCGGCTGAAAAGCTCGGTATCACAGATTACTACGCAGAGCTTCTCCCCGAAAACAAGAGCGAAATTACGCTTAAGATGAAATCGGAGCTTCCGGGCAATGAAAAGGTAATGTTTGTAGGCGACGGCATAAATGACGCACCCGTAATAGCATCTGCCGACATAGGCGTTGCAATGGGCGGCTCGGGCGCAGACAGTGCCATAGAAACCGCAGACTGCGTTCTTATGAAGGACGACCCTATGCAGCTTGCCGACGCATTTGCAATCAGCAAAAAAACAAACCGCATAGTTCTCCAGAATATCATATTTGCACTCGGTGTAAAGCTGATAATTCAGGTACTCGGCGTTTTAGGTCTTGCTAATATGTGGGCGGCTGTTTTCGCAGATGTTGGCGTTTCGATAATCGCCATCTTCAATTCATTAAGACTTATGAGAAAGTAAATAAAACATTTACCGCCCGTGTTTGCTCACTGCATTCACAGGCGGTATTCTTTACTTATTTTTTCTTCTGAGCTTTTTCCTTGTCAGCTCATAACTCATATCGACAAGCATCCTTAGTTTTTCATCGGGTACTCTTTCATCAAGGGCGACCGTTATCCAGTTTTCCTTATTCATATGATACGCAGGATAAAAGCCCTGCTCCAGCCTCAGCGATCCGATGAGGATAGGGTCGCACTTGAGATTGACGACATCTATAGTTTTCTGCCCGTCAAGTCCGAGCCTGCTTTCAGGTAAATCCATTATCATAGCGAACCACTTTTTCGTATCATTATGACGATACGCCTGAAACCCGGGATTCTTTTCAAACAATCTTTCGGCTCTAACGCCGTAATAGTCGGTTATGTATTTGTCAAGCTGTGAACGATTCATTACCGCTCCTTTTTTACCGTGTATATTCCGCCCGCACCGCAGGATACAGCGCCGCTTATTTCAAGGTCGGCGAGTATCTCGCTGAGTTCCCCGAATGATAAGCTGCAGGCAGAAAGCAACGTATCAAGCGTTACTCCGTCACTGTTTGCAATGATGCCGAGAACTTCTGCGGCTCCCGATGCGTTTTCTGCGGCTCCCGATGCGTTTTCTGCGGCTTCCGATGCGTTTCCGGCGGCTTCCGCAATTTGTCCGCTCTGCTTTTCCTCCGTATCCGTTACCGGCTCTGCCTCACTCACATCCGTGTTATCGGTTTCGGCAATCGGCGCTATTATAGGAATTCTTTCTTTTACTGCCGTGTCATTCAGTGTAGCAGGCTTTCCCGCTTTTTTCCGCTTTTTCAGCACATTTTCGGGAGTTACTCGGAAATAATCTATTTCCTTTTCCTTATCCTTGACACCTGTAATTTTAAAGCGTGGTGCGTCTGCCGCCTTCACCTTAGGGAGAGGCTTCTTCTCATCTTTTTTCGCCGGCTCCGGTTCCTTTGCTTCGCAAACCGTCGGCTCATCCTCAGCAGGCAGCGTTTCCCTGACATCCTCGTGCATCACAAAGCTCGTCAGCTGTTCCTTATCAAGATATGTATCGTCGATTATGTCACGATAAGTAGGATAAAACTCATTGATAATATCATAGAAATCATAAACGGAATGCGCCCCGTCACGCAGAAATCTGATAACACGGCTGTATTTCTTATCCAGCGTATCGTCAGGTATAGTAAAAAATACCTCTCTGTCCTGCTCAAATGCGTGGTTTGCAGTGATAAGGCTTCCGCTTCCGTTGTAGCCGCCTATCACGACAGTACCCTTTGAAAGCCCTGAAATAATACGGTTTCTGAATTTGAAATAATCGGAATTGCACGGCGTATCCGGGAGAAGTTCCGACAGAATAAGTCCGCCGTTGTCGATTATGTTCTTTCTCAGCCCGAATGAATTATTCGGATAATCAATAGTTATTCCGCAGGCAAGCACAGCCACGGTCGGCTTGTGGTGACGGATGCTGTTGTTGTGCGCTATCCTGTCTATGCCCAGTGCAAAGCCGCTTACAAGAACAATGTCGCTTCTCGCAAGATTGTAGCATATGTTTTCCGCAAGCCTTATCGCATTGCCAAACGGCTTTCTGGGGCCTACTATCGACACTGCCAGCTTACCCTGCAGGCAGTTTATATCTCCCGCAGTAAACAGCAGAACGGGCGGATTATATATATTCTTAAGCTGTTCGGGATAATTCCTGTCGTCAATTGTGACAATGCCGATATTATTCCCGGCGCAATAATCCATTATCACCTTCGAGCGTTCGAGCGACGCTCTGCGGACATACTCGTGACGGTTAGAAGGTATATGCGACATATCGCCGCTGCTGATATGCTCATACGCAAGTCTTGCATTACCGTATGCCTTTATCACCTCGTGAATTTTCGGGTTACCGCCGCCGAATATCTGCAACAGATAGATGTAATACTCCATAAAGCCCTCTAAAAGTATCGCCGCAAGTATTACCTGCGGCGAATTCTGTCATTAACTGTTTTTCTTGTTATCCTCGTTACGAATCTGTACCCTTCTTATCTTGCCGCTGATAGTTTTGGGAAGCTCGTCAACGAACTCCACTATTCTCGGATATTTATAAGGCGCAGTGTTCTTCTTAACGTAAGTCTGAAGCTCTTTTTTAAGCTCTTCAGACGGTTCATATCCTCTTGCAAGAACGATTGTTGCCTTTACCACCTGACCTCTTATAGGGTCGGGCGCACCCGTAACGGCACACTCAAGCACAGACGGGTGTGCTATCAGAACGCTTTCGATCTCGAAAGGTCCTATACGGTAACCGCTCGCCTTGATAACATCATCATTTCTTCCGACATACCAGAAGTAGCCGTCCTCATCCTTCCAAGCGGTATCACCTGTATGATAAAGCCCGTCGTGCCATGCCTGAGCGGTAAGCTGATCGTCACGGTAATAACCGTCAAAAAGACCATCCTTGCCACGCTCGGCACGGACTACTATTTCACCAACTTCTCCGACAGGCACCGGATTTCCGTCATCATCGACAATGTCGACATCATAGAGCGGAGTAGGCTTGCCCATTGAGCCGGGCTTAGGTGTCATGCCTACAAGATTTGCAAGCAGTGCTGTCGATTCGGTCTGACCGAATGCCTCCATCAGCTTAAGGCCGGTAAACTCAAGCCACTTGTTATACACCTCAGGGTTGAGTGCCTCGCCTGCAATAGCGGAATATTTAAGACTCGAAAGATCGTAGTTTTCAAGTCCTTCCTTTATAAAGAAACGGAACATGGTAGGAGGCGCACAGAATGAGGTTATCTTATAGTTCTGCATTATCCTCAGCATATCGGTCGGTATGAACTTGTCAAAGTCATACACGAACACGCACGCACCGAGCGACATCTGACCGAACAGCTTGCCCCAGGCGGCTTTTCCCCAGCCTGTATCGGATATTGTAAGATGAACACCGTCAGAATCGACATTCTGCCAATGTGCCGCCGTCTGAATATGTGCGAGTGCATATCTGTGATTATGGACAACCATCTTGGGATAGCCCGTAGTACCCGATGTGAAATATAACAGCATATGCTCCCTTGTATCCGTCTGCACACGCTCCATAGTTTCGGGCATTCCGGCAATTTCATCATCGAACGGAATCCAGCCGTCCCTGTGACCGTTTGCTATAAATTTAACAAGACCGTCAGCGTGGATTTCTTCCTGCGCCTCATCGACATACTTGGCTATATCGGGATTATAGCCGGTACATACTATAGCTTTTACGCTTGCACGTTCAAAGCGATAGGTAAAGTCGTGTGTTGTCAGCAGATGCGTTGCGGGTATAGCAACCGCACCGAGCTTGATAAGAGCGATTATCGCAATCCAGAACTGGTAGTTTCTTTTCAGTACCAGCATTACCTTGTCGCCTTTTTTTATACCGTATGACTTAAAAAGATTTGCCGCCTGCGTTGACAGCTTCGAAAGCTGTGAATAGGAAAAATCGTGACGGTTTTCCTGAAGGTCGATGTGAATAAGCGCTCTCCTGTCAGGGTCAATTTCTCCGAACTTATCTATAATATCGTAACCGAAGTTATAGTTATCGGGACAGTCTATCTCGAACTTATTCAGTATCCCGTTCTCATCAAAGCCTTCTTTTACAAATCTCTTGTAGTAATTTTTAACCTGTTCCATATACTTTTCTTTCCGTTCCTTTGTTTATCAGATCAGTATTGCCAAGAACTTGCAGTCCTTGCCGTCAACGGCTATCATTCCGTGCGGATTCATGCTGTCGTAATAAATGCAGTCGCCTTCACTTACCGTTTCAATATGACTGCCTATCTGGAACTTCAACGTTCCCGATATTATATAGTCCATTTCCTGACCGTCGTGTACTGACAGGTGTATAGGCTTTTTCTGCTCATCTTCATCATAAGGAGCTGTTACCAGCAACGGCTCTATTTTCTTGTTTTTAAAAAGATAGGCAAGGTGCTGATAGGCAAATCTTTCCCGACGCTCAATCGGTAAGCCTTGATCCTTACGGACTATCGAATATGTATTGAGCTTAGGCGTAACACCTGTAAGAAGCTCTATAAGCTCAACGCCGAGTGCGTCCGCCGCCTGATTCAGGAATGAAAGCGAAAAATCCTTTTCTCCGTTTTCAAGTGAAATATATTCGTCTGTGGTGACGTTTGTTTTGTTTGCCATTTCGCCGACAGATATATCAAGGTATTCTCTTGTGCTTTTCAGTCTGCCGGATACGTCTTTGATATTATAATCCATAATGACCTCCGTAACGCCTTGTATTCCTTAGTAAATATATAAAGCGTTATGCTTTATTAATTAAGTATACCAAATCACTGCAATAAAATCAATAGTTTTTTGGCAATTTCTCACTAAAATAATATAAAATCAAACTGTCAGTTTATCGGAAATTTTGCTGTAAAGAGTTATCGTCACGCCCTCGGTATCAAGAAGTTCTCTTACAGAGGTATAATCTCCGTGGTCTTTACGGCGCAATATAATATTCTTTGCGATTTCCTCCGTTATTCCCTCAACGCTCATCAGCTCGTCTACGGTAGCTTTATTGAGGTTTACCTTGCGAGTGCCGTAAGACTCGTTTTTAGTGTAATATCCCGACGAGGCAACAGTAAACCGATTGCACAGTATCATATATACTTCATCATCTACCGAACTTATCTCTTTAAGCTGTGACATAGATGTAAATTTCCCATGCTTTTCACGATAGTTTATAATATCGTGTGCCGTTTTCCGTCCGACGCCTTTTATCTGCATCAGCGTTTCAAGATCCGCTGAATTAAGATCCGGTTTTTGCACATACGAATACGAGCTTTCATCGTATGAGGTTTCATCCACAGAGAACACCCATGCGTTATCACGCATTACTTTGTCGTTATAGTAATATAAAACAACAGTGAGCATTACGGTAAGGATAAGCACGCCTGCGGCAATTATTATTGCGTTGCGTACCTTTCCTTTCATAATACTCACTCCAAGCCGTTATTTTATTTTGTCCCCGAAAAGAACTTGCAAAAACCGCTCAGCCTGCATTCGCTGCAATTCGGTTTTGCCGCACTGCACACAAGCCGACCGTGCCACACAAGCCTGTGACACATCATCAACCTGTCGTCCGGCTTTATTATTGCGGCAAGCTGTTTTTCAACCTTCAGCGCATCCTTTGTTCCGTCGGTAAGGCCCAGCCTTCCGCTCACTCTTATAACGTGTGTATCGCATACAAGAGCAGGCTTACCGTAGAGGTCGCCCACTATAAGATTAGCAGTCTTTCTTCCGACCCCGGGCAACTTTACAAGCTGTTCAATTGTATCGGGAATTTCACCGCCGAAATCATCACGGAGCATTCTGCACATCATAACAATATCGACAGCTTTTGTCTTATACAGTCCGCACGAATGTATATATTCCGCAACCTCGTCAGGCTCTGCCGCCGCAAAGCTGTCAATATCGGGGAATTTTTCGAAAAGTGCGGGAGTAACCATATTTACTCGCTTATCTGTACACTGTGCCGAAAGCCTTGTCGCTATCAGAAGCTCATGCGGCTTTTTATAAACAAGAGCGCATTTCACATCCGGATAGCACTCGGCAAGCCCGTCTATAACAAGCCCTGCTCTTTCCTTTTTGGTCATACAGTTCTCTTTTCTGATAATTATAACTATATATTATACTATATCTGCCCCGATGTCAAGTTTTGTCGCAAAATTTTTTCCGATACCGCAAAAACAGCTTCAGTCAGAGCAATTCGGTATTTATCAAAACACAAATAAAAAAGTCCCCCGAATTTAATCGAAGGACTTTGGTGAGCCACCCGGGAATCGAACCCGGGACACCCTGCTTAAAAGAATCCCAAAAAGAAAAAAGCTCTGCGTTAAATGAAATGAAATTAAAAATACGCACGCCTACCATCAGAGCGGAGAAAAGCCGGAAAATCGGAAATAAGGTCGGAGAAAATCTTTGATTTTCCTGAGCTTATTCTGATTTCTGACTTTTCCTGCGCCCCATTCACCGATGTTCAGTCGGCGTTAAAAGAATACCGTTAAAAAACAAAATGCCGCCATCGTGGCGGCTTTAACCCACCCTTGCTAAAAGGTGGGTACAACGTACAGTCAAACAGCGTTTAACCCTGCACTATCACTGCGGTTGCGCTGTTTTTTTATATACATATACACGGAAACAGCGGCGTTGATTGTAATACAATTGGATCTCAGCTGCGCTCGAGCTGGAGCTGTGCTTGTAATACAATGTGGATTATCACTGCGGTTGCGCTGTTTTATTTTTTCTTTGGGCGCTTGCGTACTTTTAGGATTTCCTGCATTTCATTTCTTATGTAGCTTTGATCTTCATCGGTAAGCTTCATGTAGTTTCTGATAAGTTCCAGTTGATCGGGTTCAAGATAGAATTTTTCTTTGTCTATCTTTCTTTGTAAGTCTGGTACTGTCATATCTCTTCTGTTTGCACCGACTATCATTTTTCTTTCTATCCGCTTACAACAATACGATATCATAGTTATTACTATTGCTGTGATTACAACAATTATTATGATATACAACGATAGTGAAGCTACGTCACCGCCAAATTTTGCAAAGAATCTTCTTACAAATTCAATGTATTCCATATTATTCACCCATGTCTTTTTTAATTAAGTCTGATATATATTGATTTACACTTTTTCCTAATTGATCTGCTCTTGTTTTTATTATTTCCTTTTCGCCTTTTTTTACTATTAGATTTATCCTATCGTATGCTTTCTTATGATATTTGTTTGTTGCTCTTGTCTGTGGGTTATCGCTCATTTTATCGCCCTCTTGGTAATGTTATCATATTTTTTGTGCAATGTGAATAGTTGTGTACCTATATTTTGTTCATTTTGCGAATTGATTTTATAGGTACACAACTATATAATTATTGTAGTGGGTAATATACCCATTCACATAGAAATTTCACAGAAAGGAAGGTAAAGCAG
>ULIT01007189.1_pt1 | contig 37710 bp, 35 predicted proteins | sample 1950521 | NCBI WGS metagenome assembly ULIT01 (sample SAMEA4835454, study PRJEB28245) | human gut metagenome | biome: gut microbiome; material: fecal sample | place: Denmark | collected 2008
GAGTTCCCGATCAATATAGCTACCAAGGTATTAGATGCTATAGGTGATAAGTTTGAGGAGAGAGGCTCTTTCAAGGATTATAATCCTGCTCCAGAGAGTGGTAAGGATGCTCTTATTCGTAACGCTATTATGTCTAAGAATAAGTTGGAGGACAAGGCTGAAGGAGGTCGTATAAATACAGGGAGCGATTATGGTTCTGGAAAGTATGTGATTGATCCTCGTAGATCAGAAAATAGCAAAATGGCTGTATATGATGAGATATGGGACTATCTGACAGAAAAGAAGGGGATACCACAAACGCAAGCTATCGGCATCCTGTCTAACATCGCCGCCGAGTCAGGAGGGGACACCGAAGCCCTAGGCCCCGCCGGTGACTTTGGCATCCAGCAATGGCTTGGACCGAGGAAGAAGGAGCTACAACGCAGGTATGGTAAGAAACCGACATTGATCCAGCAATTAGATTATCTTGTGGATGAGTATCAAGGAAAGGTTCCGGGGTTAGGTTGGAATTATATCAATCAAGGCAAGTTCTTTGATAAGGACGCTCAAGGCAATGTATATAATTACTATATGTATTCGAAGGCTGATTTTGATAACGCCACGAATTATAAGGATGCTACTGTAGCATGGAATCAAGGATACGGAAGACCTCTTGGATCGACATTAAGAAACGAGAAGCGGCTTGAGTTCGCCGATATGTTCTCCAATAGATACGGTGTCCCGGAGAACGAGCCAATGAGATACGAGTTCGGGCAGCGGGATTCTGGTACGGGAGACGGAGGTCAGCAGCCTATACCTGAGACGGTAGCCCCCGCCGGCCCTTCTTTGGCTTCCCATCCTGCCGTGGATAGCTGGTGGGAGAAGGAAGGTCAAGACCTGTTATATAAGATGCTAGCCCAATCAGGTGCTAACAAGAAGGCTATAGAGGATATCGCTAATAATATTAAGAACGATACCCAATCAGAGGCGCAGATAGCGGAAGCCGAGCGTATGCGTAGGGAGCAAGCGAAAAGGCAGTTGGTACTTAATATGATACCGGGATTAAGTCTTAATATAAAAGGTGTGAGTAGAAATAATAGTTAGTATTTTAATGATAAATAATTTGTTATGAATAAGTTGTTGTTTTTATTTGATGTGTTATTTAAGGGGACTTGTTTTACCTCCCCTAGTAGTTTAGGATGGGGGAATAGATGGGTAGATGCTATGGCTGATGATAGGAGGATGGTTATAGCATTGTTAGTAAAATATCTAAGGGGAGGTATGTTATGAGAAGACGTGTAATGACAGGCCCCAAAGACTTGGATGTATTGTATACATACACTTATAATAGTAATAATTACCATACATTTGTAGCTCCAAAGTCGGCGTATTATTATGTTGAGTGCTGGGGTGGTCAAGGTAATTATGGTTACAATGATAGCGAAGATAGGTTTACCGAATCTAATGACCCTGGGTATGGTGGATATGTGGCTGGATTTATCAAGTTAGTTGGTGGTGATATCATTTATGTGTATTGTGGGAATGGTGGATTAAAACAGACAGGCAATGTTATAAAATATAATTATAATGGAGGAGGTCAAGGACATTCGATGACTAATGAGGGCGCTGGAAGGTATATCTATGAGGGAGCCGGAGGCGGAGCTACGGATTTGAGGTTGTCCAACAATAGCGATCCTCTAAACGTAGATTCTTTAAAGACCCGTATTATGGTAGCCGGTGGAGGTGGTGGAGGATGTGAGTATTATTTTATTGGGGATGGAGGATCAGCGGGAGGATTGGAGGCGTATCTGGGGGGCTATGCCAAGGGAACGCCAGCATCTCAAGTAGCGGGAGGATCTAACTCCGACAATAATTTAACTAACGGGAATGGAGGTCTATTAGGAGTGGGAGGAGGATGTGGTTTTGATGGAGACTCATATTCCTCTGGTGGAGGAGGAGGCTTTTATGGAGGGCCAAGCGGCGGGATATCGGTGAACGCTACTCAAGCTGGTGGTGGAGGGTCCTCGTATATATCCGGTCATCCGGGATGCGTGAAATATGATAAATATGTATTTATTGATACTAAGATGATAGATGGGAACGGGTTCGTATGGATAGATGTGAAAGGGGACTTAGAAAAAATGCCTAATCCTTTGGGTGGATTATATGATTTAGGAAAGGGACATATAGGCCCTGGATATTGTCGTATATCTATATCCCAATAAATATTTATATATCTAATCAGTTTAGTGTTATATTTGCGAAGTAATTAAACGTTTTAGATATGGAAAGATTGTTATTTTTATTTGCTATGTTATTGACGCCGTTCGCTTTGATGGCGCAAGAGGTAATCCCATCAGAAGGGGCTATCACTATTGATTTAACTACCTTCACCGGCATCATGGCTTTCGTCACGATGTCAGCTACCCAATTAGCCAAGGTTGTGCCGTATATCGACACCCATAAATGGGCTAAAGTCCTATCCGCCGTAGTCATAGGTATGCTGGTTTGTATATTAGCGTGGTTTCTAAAGGTGTCTCCATTGCTTATAGGTAGCGAATGGTGGGAAGCTCTGCTTTATGGGGTGGCTGTTGGATTCAGTTCCGCTGGCTTCTATGACATGGTGAAAGCTCTAGGTTCGTTGTTCGTAAAAAAAAATTAGTACTGTTCAATAATTACAATATGTTATAAATTGAATTTCATTGTTTTATAGTTTGTAATTGTGTAATTTATTATTTATATCTGTGCGCCTATCTACTCATCACGAGCGGGTAGGCGCACTTATTAATTTAAAAGCATGATAAAAGTATGAAAAGTAATTTGATTTTGCAGTCAGAAAGTCGAGAATTGTTGGGTAGAAATATCTCTGTTATGTCCAAGGACGGGTTTGTGTGTATAACGGAAGTTATGGAGGCTTTAAATGAAAAACGCAAATCTATGGGATTAGAGTCGAGGAGACTTGATCATTTGTTCTCCACAAATGGTTTTCAGGAAAAGATGAAGGCTCTTGTTAAAGAATTGAGTATAAGCAATATATGTACTGTAAGAAATCTTACAGTACAAAATTATGTATTGGAAATCAATAAGATAACTGATCTTAAAAAATACGGCATGGCTTACCGAAGAGGGAAGGGAGAAGGGCAGAAATGGTATGTCAATCCGTATTTTTTTGTTATGGTAGCATTGGAGTTGGATCCAGAAATATATGCCAAGGTGATAATATGGCTACATGATGGATTTATAGAGGACAGGAATGCCGCCGGAGAAGCTTATATCAAAATGAGTTCATCTGTAGCTAGATTGGTTAATGATAAGAGTCAGTTGTCTGATAGGATATCAAGAGTTGCTAAAGCTATTAATTTTATAGTGTTTAATAAACATGAGAGTGGGATAAGAAATATGGCCACAAAGAATCAGTTGAATGATATAGTGGCTATAGAGAATGTTATTACCGGCATTATAGATGGGGGCTTTATAGATACTTATGATAAGCTTATAGACTATCTTGGACATGAATGGAAGAAGAAATGGGGTAATCCTGTTGCGGCTTTAAAATATTAGTGTTAAAGAGACTCATCGTTATATAAATGGTGAGTCTCCGTTTTTTTAGATTATCTTTGTGTCAGAACGAAATTAATTTGATATGGGCAAATATGTAATCAAGAGGAAGATACCTAAATATCAAGAGGCCGGGGAAGTCACCCCTATTATGCCCGGTAATGTTGTTGGTCTTCAGGGTATTGGAGTGGAGCCTTTGGTTTCGTCTACCCAGATAGGATTTGATATTCAGCAGCCTGATATTAATGCCATTGATACAAGTGATTTGAGCGCTTTGGTTGACAGTAATAAGAAGGTTGATAAGTCTGGTAGTACGGATGTTTTTGATTTTACCACCATCCCTTACTATGGCGCTGATGATATAGGGTCTAGATTCACTCAGATGGGTCGTGGTATAGGGCGTATGAGAAGTGAGGGATATGGAGATTTATCCACTGGGGCTAAAACAGCTAATACGATAACCACCATAGCCTCAGGAATTAGTGGTATCATGGGGTTGGCTCGTAACGTGGTTTCTGGGATAGCGTCAGAGAAAGGTACTCGTACTAATATCAGGTTGGCTCAGGAGCGTGAGGCTAGGCAAAGAAGGCAATCCCAGATGCAGTACAAGGATGGTGGGGGTGTTTATCTAGGGCCTAATAATAGGTTCGATAGCGGAAGCCTTACCGGTGAGTACCTGTATCCGTTACCTAAGTCGATGGAAGATCAAGCCAACGTAGAGGTCGAGAAGGGTGAGTACGTGACGCAGCCCGGAGAGGCGCCGATGGAGGCCATGGGGCAGAAGCATGCCGATGGTGGAACCCCCGTTTCCTTGGAGCAGGGAACGAAGGTTATTACCGACGACACAACCATAGAGCCGGATTTCGCTAAATACATCAGAGATACGTATGGGATCAAAGCCACGCCTAAGGATACGTATGCTACGTTAATGGACAGGTATAAGGCTAAGATCGGTCTTAAATCGGCTTACGATGACCAGAAGAAGGCGTTGGAGAAGCTGAAGAAAAACGATAAGATAGATGATGAGAATACAAGGCGTTTAAACGCCTCCGTATTATCTAAGGCTATAAATGATAACAACGATACCGTTAATGGCTTAGAGGGAAGATTTACGGACTTCGCTAATGTCATATACAAGGAGCAGGAAGATCGGAAGATGAAGAAGGATGAGGATACTTATTTTGCCAAGGGAGGCGAGATAGATAATATCATATCCAGATCCATGAAAGAATACGGTCTTACGGAGGAGGATATAGCTGAGGCTAAGAAAGAGCTGCTTAAGAAAGTGGCTGGTATTCGCCAGAAGATGGAGATAGGAGGCACGTCTTTGTTCGGTCGTAAATTAACTTTCCGCCCGATCGAGAATAGGTTCAACAATGATCCTAACTATTTCGGTTATCAGCGCCAAGGAACTGATGGCTCTTATGGAGGTATTAATACGGATGAGAGGTTGAATTATTATAAGACATTCAATCCAGTCGCTTACGATGCTTATATGGGAGCTTCAGAGGGCACTAGGGCTAGGGCGTTGCAAGACGCTATCTACGGTCAGACAAGTAGCTGGATGGGCTTGGCTACGGCTGAGAACCCGATCATCGCCAACGCCGAGGCGCTTCGGGATTACACGACGCTCGTTTCCTTTGGCGGTGAGGATAGTCAAGGTAATTACCCTGAAGACAAGAAAGCCGCATATCATGATAGGATGAGAGACAATAAATTAGGTTTGTTTACCACATCTCGCCCTATGATCGGTCTAGACGTTGTTACAGAGGAACAGCATAAGGCTCTTAACGACGCTGGTATTACTCATTTCAGTCAACTGTTTTCTGACAAGAATAAAGATATTGTTAATAAGATCCTTGGGGAGGATATGCTTAAGATGCAGGCATTGAGATCCATGAAAGGAATGGAAGGTCTTGATTTTATACTTGACCCTCATAAGGTGGCTCCCGGTCCTATGGATATAGGTGATGTGGAGGATCCTGATGTTAAGTTGGATATGCCTGAGCTGATTGATCCTAATACACTCCCTAAGACCAATACAAATGCCAGTACTAACACCGGTAAGACTAATAATGGTAACTGGAACAGGAATATAGTGGGTGGTGGCCTTGACTTCCCTGAGGTGTTCAGGATGACTCCGGGAGCCGTGACAACGGAAGGTCTGGAAAGGCATTACGCTCCTACCGTGGATCCGGTGTTGAGATCGGCTGATCAGTATATGGTTGAGGCCAATCGTGCTTTCCAATCACAATTGGATCAGATGGGTAATGTCCCGGATTCCCAGAGAGGGGCTTTATCATCCAACTTACAGGCTATCATGAGTTCCAATATAGGTAGATACATTAATGAGGTAGAACAAGGGAACGTGGCTCAAAGGACTTGGGCTGATAATGTAAACGCCCGTACTTGGGCTGATACGTATGATAAGAATATAGCCCAACGTCAAGCTTACCAGCAACGTATATTGCAGGGATTGGCTATAAATGACGAGAACTGGGCTAGGTATTTCGATAGCGTAAATGACGAGATCCAGCAGAAGTGGAATACGGCTACGACCATGAATACATTAAGGTCTATATTTGGGGATGTAAAGATTGGTCCAAATGGACAATTAATCGCTGATCCTCAAGGAGATATATTGAGTTATAGGAGATTATATCCTGCTCAGGAAGTAACTAAAGGCAAGAAAGGATAAAGGATGGCTTCACAATATAGTATATTAAGGAATTACGGCAAGTACGTATCACCCTACAACATGGATGTCATGATGCAGGGGATGGGGTACATGCAGCAGAAGATAGATACCAATCGGCAGGCTATAAACGAGTATGCTGATTATATTATCAATTCTGACATTATAAAACCTCAGGACAGGGAATATCTTCAGAACAGGTTAAATGGATTGATACAGGACGTGAATAACGTGTATCGTAAATCTAATTTGGCTTCCGACGGTATAGCCAGAAGCATACAGGCTCGTCTTGGAGAAGCTCTGGATACCCGTGTGTTGAATGCTATTGCTGGTACTAGGGAGATCCGGGCTTTTAGCGAGAAGATGGAGGATATGAAGCTGAACAATCCCAAGATGTATAGTCCTATAAACGAGGCTGAGGCTTTCGCCGATGCCGTGGCTTGGATGAATGACGGTCAGGTAGGGACACATCTTAATCCTATACATTATACCCCTTATACGGATTATCATGCTGAGATTGATGAGAAGATGAAGAATTTCATCTCCCTTAACAAGGGGAAGAAAGTCAATGTACCGGTGACTGATGCCAATGGCAACAGGACGGGCGAGATGCGTGAGATGTATATAGATGAGATGAGTTACGCTCAGGTCAGGGATATAGCCATGGCTTCTATATCTGAGAACGGTAAGGCTCAGATGCAATTAGAGGGAAGATATATGGCTAGAACGAATCCTGACTTATTTAATGTTCAAAGCACCTCAGATTTCCTTAAAGGGTATATTGATGATTTCAGTGTCAAGGAAGAATCCATACGAGCCAAGCTAAAGGGCGTTGGCAATGACAAGGCCAAGAGGGCTAAGTTGGAGTCGGAGCTGGCGGATATTATCAAGCAGAGAAATGATTTCGTGGAGGATGCCGAGGGCGTTATCGGTAGCAACTATAGTCCGGAGCGGGCCGGCATGTTCATGGTGAGGCAGCAGTTCCTTCGTGGCGTGGGGTTACGATGGTCTTATAATAACTCATATGAGACGTTGGGCGTTGACGATTATTATTTCAAGGCTAATCAGCAGATGATGGAGAGGGCTAAGTTCAATGAGACAAAGAGACATAATCTGGCTATGGAGAAAGCTGCGTTGATAAAAGCCAGCAAATCGGGTAAGTCAAAGAATGGTGGTGGAGACGATGATATGACAGGACCTACCGTGGTTACCAAGAGCGCAAACCTTGACGATGTGAGCATAAGCGATGAGTTCATGAACGGGTTCATAGCCAACGAGAAGGCGGTGACTACTGGCATGGGTAATTTCGTTAAGTCATTATCAGATGACGCTAGAAGGAAGATCGACGCATGGGCATCTGATCCCGAGAATAGTAATGTGGTCAAGGATATGGATAGGGATCAGGTTATCATGACTTATTTTAAGGCTAATGGTGGATCTACGAATACACTTCTTGATTATAATGGAAAGGATAGTTATATAAAGCTTCTTGGGTTAAATAATCAAAGGAATAAGTATAGTAAGATTAATGAGGGCTTCAATAAGGCTGAGAATACTGTTTTGGATGGTGTTGATGCTATAATTGAGAAAGAGGCTAGATCGTATGAAGGATCAGGTATAGACATTAGTTACGGATTTGGTACATTCAATCTTGGGGATATTAACAATAATGGTGATAAGGTTTTTGATATAAATGGTATAAACGATATAACATTAAATGATTGGAGTAAGTTGTCCGCTTACAGCTCTTTGTTAAATGATAATATAAATACTATTAATTACGGTGTTGAAGGAGAAATGCCTCATGTATCAATGGATTCGGGTCAATCAGGTGTCTTATTGGATCGTGTGAATGATTTAATGGGAACGTCTTTGTCGCTTGATGATATTGAATCTATAATGTCTCTTGCCGTATCTGGGGCTAACAAGAATAGGCATATCGAGGAAATAAAAGACAGGTTTGCTGGGAATAATAGAGCGATCGCTGTCGCTACCGCTATATATGACGAAGCGCATAAGGAAAGAAATGATTTATTAAGGCATAAATGGAGCCGTGGAGATTTGGGTAGGTTAAATGATGACGCAAAGCGTGCTGGCGAGGATTATTTAAGGCAATATCGTCATGAGTACGCCGAGCGTGAGTATATCTTCTCCGGCGATTATCCATCTAAAAGTAAGGCGGAGGAGGATTATAGAAAGATCAGCGATTTATTTACTCGTGGTGGTGGTTTTATTCCTAAGGATAAGGATAATGCCAATACAAAGATAACATTTACTATATCTCCTATAGGTGATGGTAATTATCAGATCATTGGTAATAATGGAGGTGATGGCAGATCTGTTGTTGAGGTAAGTGAGGCTGATTTAGCCGCCAATGACCTTACTTTTTATAAAGAAGATGTAAATATCCCATCCGAGACCTACGACTCTGGTGTTGTATCTATATCGTTTGCCAATTCAAGTGATAACGCTTATGGGAAGATGGCCAAGGCATTGCAGGTAGCTCCTGTAGCTTATGCCAGCGGAGCCAAGGATATGACAATGCCTTATATAGATATGTTCACGAATATAAATGACGGTAATATCAGGAAGAATCAGATGATGATCGCTACCGATGTGTTATTTGATAACGCTTCTATGTATGAGTTAAGGGCTTCCGGATATAAGTATAATAATGGTTCCTCTGGGATAAATGTTGATATATACAGCAAGGGAGGAGCAAGGGATGGCGGTACTCCATTATACTCAATTGATCTGGATGGCGTTAATTATGCTGATGAGGTAGCTAGGAAAATTGATTTCAGCCCTCAATATTATTTGGTCATGGCATGGCAACAGATACTTAGTAAGGAGAATGAGGTGTATTGGAGAAGTGAAGGTAGATCTACTACTGATGATTTTGAAAGTTTCATCTCGCCTATAGCTAGTATGATCGATCAGGAGATAAGAAACAGGAATAACGGAAATAGTGGAAATAATGGAAACAATGGAAATCTATAATAATACCTCTAATGGGAAGAATCTTGCCGAGAAGTACAGATATCCTACCATGAACGTAGATAATATAAAGGCTATTGGCACAGATTCATATAGTATACCGGATCGTGACATGCCTCCGATATTGGATCCGTATTCCGCTTCCGAGAGATCAAAGTCCCAGATACCATCATTGTCGGAGAGGATCAAGAATACTGTTAAGACAAATTATTATGATGATATGAAACATATGTCCCCATTAGGATATATGGCTTCTGATCAAAGCTATAAGGGCAGGTTTAATCTTACTGGTCCGGAGATATCGTTGGAGGATTCAAGGTATCGACTTAGTAGCGGTACTTGGATACCTAAATACGAGTCTTATATCCCCGGTGTAGATAACGACACACGTTTATCTAGGAGTCAAGGTAGGACTGAGAAATGGATGAGAGGTTTGGGGAAATTTGTAGGTAAGGCCGCTTTGTATGGATTAGGTGGTGTTATTCAGCCTTTTTATGGTATTTACGCCGGTGTATCCAGAGGTAATTTTAACGCTGTTTTTGATAACGATTTCACGAGATGGTTGGATGATCAGGACAAGAAGATGGATTACGGTCTTGCTCATTATTACAATCGTGAGGAGCGGGATATGAATTTCCTTCAAAGCATGACCACGGCTAATTTCTGGTCTAACGATTTTTTATCCGGTCTTGCTTTTACCGCTGGAGCCATGTTATCGTCAGCCGTATATTCCGGCGCTGGATTGATGAACTTAGCTCGTACGGGAGCTAGGGCAGGCGTGGCTTTGGCTAGGATAGGCAAAGCGGCTTCGGATACCAAGAAAGCGTTCGGCGTTTACCTTAGGGCCGCCCGTGCTGGACAGAGGATAGGCAAGGGGCTGGATACCCTCGCTTTCCTTGGTACATCTACCTCATGGGAGGCATCTGTCGAAGCTAGAAGCATGTTGATGGAGGCTGAGGAGAATTTCAGGCAGTCTTACCGTAACGCTTATGGAAGGGAAGTCCCATATGAGGAGCTTATGAAGTTCAGGGCTGACAACGCCGATGCCGCTAATGCCGTATTTGGCGCTAATGTCGGTATATTGTCATTATCCAATATAGCTATGTTCGGCGATATGTTCGGCATGGATCTTGGCGTGGATAAGTTCATAAAACGCAATATATTTGGCGTAGGCGCCGAGAGGATGGATAACGGGACATTAAGGGCCATAACGCCTAAGAAATGGCAGAAAATAGCCGGGAATACGTTCAATATCATCAAACGCCCGGTATCTGAGGGTCTGTATGAGGAAGGTCTTCAGGGAGTGGCTAGTAAATCCGCCGAGGATTGGGTAGAATCAAGATACAATCCTATGGCTATCCGGCAGAATATAGGCTATATGGAGGCTATAAAGAACGGGTTCAAGGAGACTTACGGATCTAATCAGGGATGGAAGGAAATCGGCATCGGTATGATTATCGGATCGGTTATGGGAGGAAAAACTATTGGTGGTATAAAGGAATGGAGCCAAGACATGTCCCGGAACAAGGGGATGGTGGAGGCCTACAACACCAATGCCGGCGCCTTGACTGCCGCCGCTATCCGTGCTATTCGTGGCAGTATGGCTCTTAACGCTCAATTATCAGGCTTAAGTACGGATAATAACGCTGATGATATACCTAATTCTAGAATTGTAGATAAGACTTTTAGTGACGCCGTATTCAACCGTCTTCGTTATGATCAGGAAATGGGGATGTTAGATGATACTAAGGAGAATTTCAAGACAGTCATCGAGTCTATACCTAATAGCGATATAGCCTCCGATATGAATATGACAGATGAGCAGGTAAATGAGTATAAGTCCAACCTTATCAGTGAGTTCAATAAGAAGGTTGATAATTTTACTATGGCCAGCAGATTTGCCGACTCCCTTACCGATGGTATATCCAATAGATCATTTAACACCTATATCTCCAACATGGCTTATAACGGTCTTGAGGCTAAGGGTAATTTGAATGATATCGCTAACCAGTTAAATAGGTTGTATAAAAATGGTATAGGTGAAGCTCTTGATGTTTATTCTCATCTTAACCCTGATTCCTACGAGGCTATTGGCGAGCTTATGGGGCTTACGTCAAGAATGCAGGCACTTGAAAAAGGCATCTTAAGGCTTCAGCGGATGGTGATGGGTGAGGAACGGTTTGAGGGGAACAAGGATAAATTGGCTAAAAAGACTGATGAGTTAGCTAAGCTGACAGAGGATAAAATAGCCCTTGAGAGGAAATTGGCCACGATGGTTAACTCGGAGGTTGATCTATCCTCCTTATTATTCCCTGATCGATCTGGTAGCCAGATTAGTGCTTCTGATTTAATGGCTGCGCATAACACTATAGCTGATTTTGAGAATGTAGTATCTATCCGTGGTGTCGAGAACCATAAGGAGGCAATGGCATTGCTTAGCGAGTATCGTCATAATCTAGTGGCTTATAAGAATATCAATGAATCTCTTCGCCGTATGCGTGATAAGAGATTTATACGGTCGCAGGAACGGGGATTTATGAAAATCTTGTCAAACGCATGGGGAAAGACTTATGAGGAGGATGATAGCAAGTATGATTTCAGGAATACTGATCATCCTGATGCCAATGCTCTTTACGCTAACGACCAAGCTGTAGATAAGGCTTACCAAGATGGTCTTATAGGGGAGGATGAGGCATTTATGTTCAAGACTTATAATCATATGATAGCAAGGGCTATGGAAACGGATATCCAATCTGGTGATAATATTGTTGAGAATATCCCTGATGACGAGGACCTTATAAATCCTTCGTACGATAGGGCTGCCGATATCGCTATAAAGATCTGGAACGGCAATGAGGATATTCTGTCTCCTAGGGAGCGCCAGATATATGATAATAACAAGGATCGTATTGACGATCTCGTTAAAGGATTTGGGGATAATCCTATTGCCAGACTCAATAAGATCAGGTCTATGATAGATAGGTTAAAGATCAATGGTGATGTTTCAGATAATATCAAGAATGCTATTGATAATATTATAGATGTAAATATTAATAGCCTTGATCAGGATCAGATCAAAGAAGCTATAAAGACTTATAATGACCTTATGAATGAGGCTGACAATGGCAATGAGGTTGATCAGGATAAACTTAATGAGGCTGTTGATATTATCAATAACTATTCTGATGATCCTCTTCTTCAATTCGTGGAATGGATGAGGCTGTATGATAATGGAAGTATGGTTGTCAAGGATTACGATAAGTCTATACCTATGGGTGATGTTCTCACGGAGAGCGAACCCGGAACATCCACTGGCAGGACGGAGGCCAATGCCGCCCAGAATCCGGTAGTGTTGATGGCCCAAAAGAGAGAGATCGGTGGGGTCATGTATCATGAGGTTGGCGGAATGAGACTTGACAGGTTTATGGACGGTCTTGGGCTTAAAAGATCTGATGCCACTGATACTGATGATGGAAGGGTGATGGATTTCACCAACGGAACCGACATATTTACTGTTATAGAGTCGAATAACCACTCAAGATGGATGATTAGCGAGGATGACGCTCAGGCTTTCGAGAACGCTACCGGTGTCATACTGGGGCGGCAGACCGCCTTATCGACCTCCAATTGGTTCATGGTGTATCGCAAGGGGCAGGATGGGTCTATTGTCCCTTATTATACGGGTGATACGTTTGGGTCTAACAACGAGTCGGTGAATCAGGAAGCAGCGGCTAGCCTCCGCAAGGGTGATATGGTAAGGTTTAAGATGGATATGTCAGATCCATATACCAAGGAATTGTATGATAAATACAATAGCCTTAACGCCGTTGACCCTAATTCTGATGAGACTAAGTCGGCTTACCGAGAGCTGGTTGATAATATGGTTATTAAGATCGTGGATAGCGACGGAAATTTCGTCTCGGTGCTAAAAGCCAATGATCCAGACTCAAAAGGGAGTAACGCTGATTTAAGGAGTATGGCCTTTGAGTTGTATAGGGATAATGTGGGATCTGTCGCTGGCGAGATCGATATACCGTTTGTAGGTACAGTTACCAGTGTTTTGCCGGGAAGACCTAATTTTAGCGTAAGTGATGATAATGGCACGTTGATGGTATCCGAGAATGACTTTACCAACGAGACGGTTGGTAAGGTCGAGAGCGTAGGGTATATAGAGAACGGGGAGGTTACGATGAGGGATAATATTAAGTATAATATATTCCCGTTCTGTACGGCTATCGTCAGGGACAAGTATGGTGACTATAAAGATTCACGTATCCCGGTCGTAGCTATAAAGACAGGAAATGGAAGAAATTACCTGTACCCCGTAAGATTGAAAAATCAGGATATATCATCATTTTCATCTATGATCGGATCGATGGCTGATAGGATTATGGAGGGTCTAGGCGGAGGCGTAGGTATTGATGATATAATGGATCTTAATAACGCTATAGCCAGATCCGGGTTGGATAATAAGACATATATGATTCCGTTGACGGGAGACGTGGATGTTATCAAGGGACGGCTAGAGGCTGTCAAGGAAGCCGCTGGCAGGATGCCTATGACTACTGACGTAAGAGGGTGGATAGGCGATTCCAGGACTAAGGAGGATATTTTGATGAATGACGTTACGATCAACATCGATCTTAATAACGATCCTTTCATAGCCCCTAAGTTCAGGATGAGTATCAGGAGGGATGAGACGTTCTTCGAGGAGGTTGTGACCCCGTTCGGCAGCCCGTCTGACCTCCAATCGGGGTCCGCCTCGCCCGCGAAGGCTGCTGAGGATAGGTCTTTGGTTTCCGACGGTAACGTAGTATCCGGAGAAAATGAGGCGGAAAATCCTTGCTAAATAAAATATCTTGACTTATCTTTGCGGCGTCAGTCCATCACCTGACGAGTAAGATATTTAAAAGTTGGTCCCTGTCGGGTGTGTGATGGCCCCGGTGGGGACTCTTTATATTATGCAATTAGATGCCTTTTTACATCGGAAGATCATGCAAGACCTACGCATCCAGCGAGTAAAGGTCTTGATGATGCTATACACCAGTAACTATTTTGTCAAGGTCAGACAAAAGCAGTTGCTTGATCATACATACTCATTAAGTAGGGATCAGGCTTTTGATTATATGACTGAGTTCAATAAAAGACTTAGTGATAAGGTTGGTATAAAATGTACGATGGATATCCTTTTACCTACCGATGATGATAATGCTAACATCATAATCGAGCACAATGGTATTATCAAGAAGTTGATGAAGGAAGCCGAGAAACTGGAGCTTGATACTGATGCTATCGAAGCCATGATGCGTGATCTTCTTGATGAGTTGAAGGATGATATTGATCTTAATATCCTGATATTTGACGTAAGCCAGTTGCTTATAAAATACAATCTATTTAGGTTGGATGCTATAACCGAGCAGGAGTTCAAGAACTCTTTTGTCAGGATGGATAGTAGGAATATGGAGATAAAGAAACTAACTTTATCTGATATCAAGAAGGTGGTGGAGATGATAGAGGATAGGTATAGCTACGCTTTATATATGACAGAGGAATATGGCTGATTACATTTTTTGTAAAAATATCTCCTGTTTGTTTGTAGTTTCAAAATAAGGTCTTATGTTTGCGGTGTCCATCCGTTATTGGGCCATAAGAAGATATTAACTCGCCTAGGCGTAGGCGATAGATGAGGGCTATTGGTGGAATAACGGACGCCAACGGCCCTTGTTGTTTTGTATTATGTGTAATATTGTTTTGAGTGATGACTTATCTATCAGATCGTATTTTGAAAAGGTTTTAAATCTAAGTAAACTTGGTGATAAATTCCCTGTTAATTTAGATGATGTATGGCCATTGGTTTATTCGGCTAAGGAGAAAGCTGTTAGAGCTTTAGTAAGTAGTGATCAGTTTATGCAAGGTATTGATTATGAGATTTTAGCCACAAATGGCGAAAATACGACAGTAGGAAGACCTGTAAATGTTTATATGATTTCTATATCTTGTATGGAGTATTTTATAGCTAGAAAGGTTAGATCTGTATTTAATGTTTACAGGGATGTTTTTCATAAAGTGATAAATAAAATACCATCTAGCTATTCGGAGGCTTTACGGATGTATGCTGATGAGGTGGAAGCTAGAGAAAGGGCTGAAAAAGAAGCTAAGCTTGCATTAGAGGCTAAAAGGATATCTGATAACATCATCAAAGAACAGGCTCCTATGGTTGAGTTTGCTAAGACAGCCGAAATAGCCCAAGAGACAGATATGTTGATCAGAGAGGTTCGGGAAAAGCTAGAGGCTCATGGATATGATATAGCGGAGAAGAATCTTCGAATATTGCTTGAGGATAAGAAGTTCTTCGCTAAGACCGGTAAGAGGTGGTTGCTTTCCCAAAGGATGATAGACAGCGGTTATGCTCGTTACAGATATCGTAATGATGACGAGTTCTACGGCACTAATACTGTCTATGTGACTCCTAAGGGATTTCAGTGGATCGTGTCTAAGATATCTAAAGAATGGATGCCTAGGTTCTTGGAATTGAAAGGCAGGGTTCTGAATAGATCAGATAAAGATATTTTCGCTAAACGATAAATTCCATTTTTTTTGTAATTTAGGATTGAGCTTTTGCCTGTTCGTGAGGATCGGCAAAAAGATTTGCACTTTTCGGAGAAACATAAGGTTTGTTATTATGTTGTTATTTTGGTGTCCCGTCCGCTCGTGAGAGTAGGCGGGATTTTCTATCTTTGTGTCAAAACGATTTAGTAATGGGACGATCTTGTTATGTTATAAAAAATAAGGAGGGTGGGATAGATAATGTCCTTGCCCCGAACGACCAACCATCCGGATTATACCAAAGGGCGATGGAGGTGCTGGGCGACCAGAAGCAGGCCTTATCGGTCTGGGGTACGGCCTACTCCCCCGACTTCGTGTCCTTCTTTGGCGACTGGATGTCCATGCCATCAGAATATGATCTGGATAGTAATGGGGAACCTAGGTATGATGATGTCATGTCCTTTATCAAGCGGAAGAACTATTTCGCCGGCAATTTCATGGCTGATGAGGTTAAGGATATTAATAATACTCTTACTTCCTTGGGTGTTGATAATATCAATGATCTTAATGATATGATCGTATCTAACTTCCTTTCCGGCGGTGATATATTCCTCAATAGGTACAATCTTGAGCGATCTGGGATGTATGACGCTGATGAGATTGATAATATCATGACTAACCGATCGGAGTATGAGCGGGTAAGGGATATGATGAGGAGGATTGTCGATTTTATGTCTGAGGGGAATCTTAATGAGAAGGATATGTATTTCCTGTCCTCCGAGTCAGGCCTTGGTGATGATTATATGATATATGAGGATACATATGACTCGTTAGGAAAGAGAAGGGGCTTGAATCCAATAGAGGTAAGGGATACGATCATGAGGGCGGTAGGCGGTATCAGCGACCGCCGGGAGTTCGATCAGGCTTTCGCCTCCATCCCATACCCTTCCTTGGCACTCCGGTATCAGGAGGATCAGGATTACGCAGATCGGATGTATGACACGTATCGTAATATGACCCGTATGGAGGTTCGGAGTCAGGACGGAAATACGATTACCGACTCGTACTTCAATAGTACCACACCGTATATCAGTATGCCTAAGGATATGAAGGGTCTAAGGGATAAGGTTGGGGAGATAATCGATATGGATGATTTTAAGGACATCAAGGACGTTGCCGGACGTCTGCATGACATAGCCATGGATCTTGCCGACATGGGTGTGGATATAAGCGAGGCGATCAGCGATGAGATGATTATATCCAGACCGGAGGATATCCGTGATCTTATGGCGTCGCTGGATGTCATGTTGTCTTCCATACAGGCCGGCAATTCGGTATACGATAGCTTTATCTCCGATCTTGATAGGATAACAGGAAAAGGGAACCCGATATACGAGGTTCAGGATACTTATTCTACTGGGGATAGGATGGTGTATGTAAGGTCCGGGAATACATCCCCTTCCGATATGTATGATAGGAGCATGTTGTATATGGGTAGGAATACGTACCATAACACGGCTCCGATAATCGACACCGATCAGGCCTATGAGATGTTGGCCGATATCGGGATAGAGCGGCCCTCGTACTTGCCGGCTGGCGTGGTTCCCGCAGGGGCTTCCCGTTCCGATATTGGCGTGGTCAAGGATAACATAAAGAAGCTAGTTATGTCCAACATCTCATCCTCGAATACCGAGAACATGATCCTTACCAGATTAATATATCAGCATCCCGTAACCCCTAAGATGGATGATGTCGATATTGATCGGGAGTTCAGGAGATACGAGGCTAGACAGGGGAAGGACCGGGATTTTATCAAATCCTGTACATCGTTGAGGAAGATCCAGATCAAGGAAAGGTTAAAAAAATCGGATTTATATAATAATGTCTTACGTTTCCTTGATTTTAATGGATTTTATAATGTATCTTTGAACCACCATGACAGAAGTACGTTAAAAAGCATGGAGATGTCGTTGCCGGAAGGTCAGGTAAGGGATCTTCTGTTTGACGTGGCTATCGAGTCCGGTGACAGTAGCATGAGAAACCTTTTCTATCTGGATGGTCAGGATAGGATGATGGATGTCGGGTTTTACAGGTATCTGTACCAAAGGAATCCGGCCCTGCTCCGGGAGGTCAACGGCGGCGTCGAGGCGAGATCGGACGGTTCGTTCTTGGCTCGTGGGAGGTATGATGATTTCGTGTCATTCCAATCCGGTTTATATGAGAAGGTAGGTGAGACGGTTGATGGTGCGATATACAGGTTCGTTGATGATCTTATATACTCCGATCCATCATCATATCAAGAAAACATGGTACGAAGGATGGGTGATGTTACGGTAAGGAGTGACGATAACCGCCTGTCAAGGATAGAGGATGATCCCTCATCCAGCAAGATAGTTAATGAATACACTGCTAATACAAATAAGTTGATGCGAGATTTTTCGTGTAGTTAATCTCTCTTTGACGTCGTGAGACGTTTTCTTTCGAGCATTGAAACATTGAATTTTATAGATTTGCGATGAATCCGGGTCGTAGTGATACGATCCGGATTTTTCGTCTTGTATCGGTTCTTATTAATCCCATTTACAAGACATTAAGTACTTTGATGATGACACATATCACGATCTTAGGGCTGTTAATTTTTGAACTTTGTAACGCCCGCCATCAGGTGGGGTTATTATTAATTCAAAAATAAATAGACATGGGTACAAGTGGAGACAAAATCGTTTTGTTAGACGGTATGGGTTCCGGTAGTGGAAGCGCCACTAACGGTTTATTATCTATGATTCCGGGGATGTTCGCCAACTTAATAGGCGGAAATAAGATGGATCCGAACTTGGTAGCGGCCTTGATGAACGGTCGTAACAACCAAGACGGTTTCGGCGGGGCTAACGGTTGGTGGTTGTGGATCATCGTCCTGTTCTGGTTATGGGGCGGCCGTGGACGTAGCAGACGTTCGGATGGGACTTACATGGGTTATGGTGGTGGAATATACGACCACTATGGCAAGGAGCATGACGGCAGAATGGATGAGCTAGAACGCCGTGAGCGTGATCTTGAAAGACGCGAGAGGGAGCTGGAACGTGACGAGCGTGAGCTTGAGAAACGCGAGAGACTCCATGAACGTGAGGACGAGATGTATCGCAGGGGATGGTTCGGTGAGCGTGGCATCCGTGACGAGTACGAAGGTACCGAACCGTATATGCGCAGGGGACGCAGGAGTCGTTACTACTGAGGAGCAGACGCCGATGACCCGGATTATAAGCGGTATATAGACACCCATGGATATCACTTTTCCAAGGAGCTGGCTAGGGAAGCCGCTGACAAGATGCTTAACGCCGACGGGTCCAAGAGAAGATGGACGATGGAGGACGCTAAGCAGATGTTCGATAAATGCGGGGCCAAGAAACCTGATAACGCCACTTGGGGAGATATCCAATATCTGTTCGCTATGTTCTATAGCGACTACTTTCCTAAGGTATTGGATTGCGACCAGAAAATAGTCAAGGCTGTCTTGGCTTATCTGGAAGACCCTGACGCCCCGGAAGGGACGGCGTTCGTAAGGTATCTGGCGGTGCGGTGCTTCGTCGGTGACACAATCAAATGGAGTGAGATGATATGATTTGATACAACGTTGGAAGAACCCTGTCGGCGATAGAATACCGATGGGGTTTCTTTTTGCCCGTAACTTTATTATAGCTACATTTGTTCGAGGTAGATCTTTTGTTCAGAGGGAGGGAGGGCGGGAATGAAAAAAGGCATCCTCACGGACACCCTTCCCCTTTGGTTGAAAATCACTTAAAACATTATGAGTTACTACACCGCAAATATAGATAATTAAATACAAACTGCAATGGGGAAGGGGTATTATTGGATAGAGTCAGTGGATCAGACGTTAAATGATTTCCAGTTTTATAAGGCACGTATCGTAGGCGATCCTGAATATGACGAGAGACATCATCGAGTTATATTGAGAACTGATAAGTATTTCCCTGTTGGAAGTATCTTCCATGTCTTAAAAGACCCAGAGATGTTTGTTATAGAGAGGAAGTTTAAGACATGGGGGAATAAGTATGTCGTTAAGCCTTGTGAGGGTGAATGGGAATGGGAGTCTGTCCAGAAACTTAAAGACAAGGCTATTATATTCCGTAGCGGATTCCTGCACGGGGACGGCAGTTTCTGACACTTACCCGTATCTCCCCCCCCCCTCGATTTCTTGGTATTTATGTATATAACTATATTTGAGCAAAAAAATAAGTGTAATATGGCAGATTTTCAAGGTAAATACAATGGTGATCAGATAGAGCAGCTTCTGGATAAGGCTAATGATATTGATCTTACCAAATATGCTCTTAAGACGGATAATGCCCCTACCGCCACGAAATTACAGGCGGCTAGGACCATAGCACTGTCCGGGGCTGTTACCGGTAGTGTCTCATCGGACTTCGGAGACAACGTAACTATCTCCACGACATTGGCCAATTTTGATGCCTCTAAGATCGCGTCCGGAACCATCAGCATAGATAGGTTACCTAAGGCGGCTTTGGAGAGATTGGTCGTGGTAGCTAATGATACGGCTAGATTCGCCCTTACCACCGCTACGGCTCAAAGTGGTGATACGGTAAAGGTCACGTCTACAGGTAAGATGTATCTGATAAAAGACGAGTCTAAATTAAGCAGTGAGGATGGGTATGAGCCTTACACGGCCAGTCAGGCTTCCTCCGTGCCTTGGTCCGGGGTTACGGGCAAACCAAGTACCTTCGCCCCTCCCACGTCCTCCGCTACCGTTCTTGGCGGTATTAAGGTAGGATATACGACTTCCGGGAAGAACTATAAGGTGCAACTGGATTCGTCCGGCAACGCTTACGTTAACGTTCCATGGACAGATAATAACACCACGTATAATGAAGCCACGGCCGACACCTTAGGATTGGTTAAGATCGGCTATGCTTCTAATGGAAAGAACTACGCTGTGCTCTTGGCTAATGGCAAGATGTACGTCAATGTCCCTTGGACTGACAATAACACTACATACTCACAGGCCACGAGCGATAATCTGGGTCTTGTTAAGATCGGGTACTCAGCTAATGGGAAGAATTATCCGGTAGCTCTTGACGGAAATGGTAAGATGTATGTGAATGTTCCGTGGACGGATACCAACACGACATACACCAATATGGGAGCCGCTTCTGCCTCAGCGTCGGGAAAGGCCGGCTTGGTCCCCGCACCTGCCGCCGGAGCGCAAGCCAAGTATCTTCGTGGTGACGGGACATGGCAAACCCCTCCTAATACCACATATAGCAACATGGGTGGAGCGACGTCCTCAGCCGCAGGATCGGCGGGATTGGTACCCGCTCCGGCTGCCGGCAAGCAAACCTCTTTCCTTCGTGGCGATGGTACGTGGGTAGTGCCTACCAATACCACATACGGATTAGCCTCTACTACAGCTAACGGCTTATTGAGACAGCTTAATGGAAGCACATCCAGTTTCATGCGTGGAGATGGCACTTGGGCTACACCTCCTAACACGACATACGCCGTAGCCAACGAGTCTACTAACGGGTTGATGGCGGCGGCTGACAAGAAGACCATGAACAGGCTTATAGGAGTTAATACGGTCACGACATTAGCTAACCTGCCTATTAGCAAGAGAAGTATCACGGCTACGTTATCAGCCGCTACCACCCTATCCGTGCAGTCAGGGATGCAGGTAGGGGAGGAGCTGATGATCAGGTGTGTCCCCTCAGCGGCTTTCACCCAAGCGATACCTAATTCCGGGGATTATGTCAGCATGAGCGGAACTTCTATAACCACTACGGCTAACAAGCCTTTCGAGATAAATATCTGGTGTTACGCTTCAGGCAAGTATAGCATCGCCGTTAAAGAACAAGATTAATAAGCTATGAGTTTTACATATATAAACAGGGAGATATATCCCAAGATGTTGGTTCAAGATAAGCCTCTTGACGATAATTACGCCAAGGGCTATAGTTATGATGATTACTCCAAAGGTATTCCCGCCCCATGGATAGAGCTTGGGGAGGAGCAACTGGCGTTCAAGGAGGCTAATCCTAAAGCTACTGTCAAGGAGATTATCGAGGCTAAGCTGGATGAGTCAAGGCTTCTTAATGAGGAGAAATCAGTTAAATACGAGGAGATAAGAACTTATGAGACCGGAAATCTATATGAGTTCTTCTTGGATGATCAGAATATCTATATTCCTGAACATGATAGACGTAACGCCTTGTCTGATGGGGCTATAGCTGGCAAGATAACGATCATGGGTCTGGAATTCGATATAACGGAAGGCAAGATCTTGATCGGGATGATGGATAAGTATGATAATGATCTTATGTCGGCGTTAGGGGACAAGCAAAAGCAGATCAATCTAGCCACTACCGTAGAGCAGGTAAGGGCTATTGATGCCCAATCCGGATATCCAGACAAGATAAGTGTCACCACAGCATACGTCCAGCAACAGGCGAAGGAGAAGGACGCCTCTGATCCTCAGAAGGTGGCTGTAAAATTTTCTAGAATGGTGGTTAATAATAAAAACTTATCCTTATCCTCTAACGATAAATTGGATGTTAAGGTCCTATTCCCCATATGGGGACAAGAAGGGGCGGAGTTCGGGCTATCCGTGGATACCGGATTTTGTCTTAGGGTGGTTAAGGAGGATACGGATATCCTTTATGAGGTTATTCAGTCACATACGTTGTCAGCGGAATGGGAACCCGGACTAAATACGGCTTCCTTATACAAGGTCATTGATAAGGAGCATGCCGGTACTATAGGGGATCCTATCCCTTATTTCCCTCCAATGGAGATATTCAAGGATAAGTATTACATTCAGAACGCTGATGTGTATAAGTGTACCAGGGATAGCGGAACTCCTCTCAGCCATAATCTACAGGATTTAATAGGTCTGTACGTGGAGCGGGTGTAGCCGTAGTGCGATCTATCCCCCCCCCATATTTTATGGCTAACATTATATAAGTTATTTTTGGCATAATAAAAGGACATTTATAAATATATTTAAGTATGGCATCACAAAAATTCGGTTTCGTAACCGTCGACCCGGTATCAGGATCAGGAGATCAGGCGGTTAATTTCTCCGGTGAGAAACACACCGGTCGTCTTCAACGCACTATCAACCTTACGGTCACCACGAACGGCGGGGCTAAGAAGGCGTTGGTAGTTAATCAGGCAGCGGCTGCTGAGGTGGTAAGATCAGACAGCCCTAACGCTTCCGTACAAAAGACAGGTGGTAATGTTACCATCACCGGTAAGTCTAACAGTACTAAGCTTACGTTCGAGGTCACGCCGGCTGAGGAGAATGGGCTTACGTTACAACTCCCGGCTAACTACACGGCGGCTGGAAAGACTACGGCTAACGGAGCGGTTATCGCCGACGATCCCGGAGCCGCTGGCGAGTTCGTTTGGAGCATCACGATCTCGAACGTACCGGCCAACGTCACGATCGAGGAACTGACAGCTACATTGAAGGTAACTGCCGCTGGTGGCCAGACAGCCAACGTGACGGTAACGCAAGCCGCTGGAGACTCTACTATCGAGCTTGACAAGGTGACTATTAACTTGGATGTAAATGGTACTCAACAGACGGTTAACGTAACATCTAATGACAGCTGGACATGGGCGCAAGCTGCGGCTAGAACCGTATTGAGAATGATGGGACGATAATCAGTTTCTTTTCGCTTACTCAGACCCCGATCGACTAAAGCCGGTTGGGGTTTATTTGTTTTGCTATCTTTGCAATAGAACAAAAATAATACAACTATGGCTAATGATTTGAATATTAATTGGAAGGACGGGGTAGGCGAGGTAACGGACCAGCCTCTAACCGTCAGCCCGGGGTCTGGGGTCGGGGACGCCCCCGTTTCCTTTGGCTCGGTGATGAACAACGGTCTTGATCGGACTCTTGAGCTGGAGATAACAACTCCAAAAGGTGTTAAGAAGACGCTCACGGTGAATCAGGAGGGATGCCGGCAGGCTTATATCACGAGCGACGGTAAACGATGGCTGACTAGCGACAATCGGGTGTATGGGGTTTTGAAAAGCGATGTTCCGTGCGAATGCACGGGTGATTGTCCTTGATATTTTGTTTTTACGAATTTTGCAATTACATTTGTGGCGCATGTCCATCACCATGCTTTTCGTCGCTAATTTATTATAAGGGATACCGGTCTGTGATGGGATCGGCATCCCTCTGTTTTTTAATATGGAGAAGATAAATGTTTTCGATGTTCAGGTTCCTGATGGGAGACAAATCCGTTGTATGTCGTATAATAAGGTTACTTATTTTGATCTTGACGATATATGTAAGTTATGTTTCAGTTCATATGATTTACATGATGTGGCTGACACTAAAGTTATGAGCGAGTTCCTGCACCGTGAGGGTGGTCGTTATTGGACTACGATAGATGGCGTAAGGCAGTTGTATCGTAGGATTGAGTGTAAGATGTGTTTTGAGGTTATAGAAAAATTAAGGGGATTATAGTTGAATGAATTATTTATTTCATAAATAATGTTTATGTTTATGGCATAAGATATTAAAAATGAGATTAGTTGAAAGACATATCATAAAAGACAACCGATTTGAGGATGTATGCCTCAAATCAGGGTTGTTGTATAATTATGTTCTTTTCAACGTCAGACAAGGTATATTTTCCGGAGATTACATAAATGAATATGAGTTTTCTACTAAATTATGTAAGGAGAATCAGGTTGATTTTAGGAATCTACCATCAGTAGTGTCCCAACAAGTCGTAGCTCAAGTGTTTTCGGTAACAAAGTCTTGGATGAAATCAAAGAAGGAATATGAGAAGAATCCTTCTAAATTTTTATCAAGACCAAAATTGCCGAAGTACAAACGAGGCAAGAAGCAGAATATGGTAGTCTTTACGACTTCTGCTTGCAGGCTTAAGAGTGATGGTTACATCCATTTTGTCAAAAATATAATTTCACCAATCAAAACAAGAATAGGAGATAACAAATTATGTCAGGTTAGGATAATCCCTCAAGCCACATGCTATGTGGTCGAGGTGATTTATGAGAAGAAGGAGCAGGATCTAAACCTGAATAAGGATAATGTTCTTTCGATTGATTTGGGATTGAATAATTTATGTTCATGTATAAGCGATGTAGGTATCAAGCCTTTCATTGTAAACGGCAAGATTATCAAGTCCTTTAATCAGTGGTATAATAAGAAGAGAGCTAGATTGATGTCTTACATTGGAGATAAGGGAACTTCAAGGAGACTTAGACAGCTAAATAATTATAGGAATTTTTGGATAGATGATCATATCCATAAGATCAGTAGATATATTGTTAACCATTGTATCGATAACAATATCGGAAGTCTTGTTGTGGGTTTGAATAAAGGATGGAAGAATGGAGTAAATCTAGGGAAGAGGATAAACCAGAAGTTCGTTGAGATTCCATTCTCAAAACTTGTTGAAAAGATATCCTATAAGTGTAAGTTGGTTGGAATAGACTTTCAAGTCCACGAGGAATCCTATACCTCCAAAGTGGATCATCTGGCTTTTGAAAAATTGGGAAAGCATGATGTTTACTTAGGCAAAAGAAAGAAACGCGGATTGTTCCAAAGTTCTATCGGGAAATTGATTAACGCTGATATTAACGGAACTATTGGAATCGGAAGAAAAGTATTCGGTGATTCTTACGTAAGTAGGATAATCGGTAGCGGGTTGGCGTTTAACCCGGTTAGAGTAAACATTTTGTGATACGAATGTGAATTTGATAAATAAAATTAATAATTTTAGTAACGTGAGAGAGATGGAATTTGATTTCGTGATATATCCGTTGAAGTTGATTATCACGGTTGGGTTGGATTATAAGACATTGTGTGATCGTTTCGAAAATATGGAGCCTGAACACGAGGGGAAATGGGGAGATGAGGATGATATGGACAAGGAGGCGTCTTTCGCGAATTTGGTAAGGGATAGGGATGATGACGATAAATTCGCCATACTTTGGAATTTTTCGAGCGACGATGATTTAATAATGAGAAATATATGTCACGAGTCATTCCATATAGCAATGAGCGTATGTCAGTTTTGTAATATGTTTCTTGGTTTTAAGGTTGGAGAGGATGAACACGCAGCATATATAGCCGGCTTTGCTGGTGATTGCGTTAGCGGGTTCATCAATAGTAAGAATACGGATTAAGCCATAAATTATATAAGGAACACAAGAAGGTGATTATATACCAATTTACACCAGTACATTTTGACGCTTCACAGCCCCGGCTACTACCAGCGACTCCACGTCCCCTACCCGGTTCACCACCGGTGACGTATTTTATTGGGTTAGAAGATTCTGTTTTTCTAACCCAAATTTCTTTATATTCCTAGCTGCCAGTAAATCCCTGTCATTTACGGCCCCACAAGAAGGGCAAGTCCAGATACGATCGGATAATTTAAGATCCCGATGTACGTATCCACATTCGCACATCTTGGAACTAGGTTCGAATCTTCCTATCCGAATCAAATTCACGCCCTTCCAATCTGACTTATAGCTTAATATTCTAAAGAACTCGCTCCATGAGCATGAAGCTATGCTATTAGCCAGCTTATGGTTCTTCATCATCCCCTCCACGTTAAGATCCTCAATAACCACGGTTTGGTTCTCGCCTAGGATATTGTTGACAACATGGTGTAGGAAGTTATGTCTTTGATTCGATATATGCTCGTATGCCTTAGCTACGGCTAATCTAGCTTTTTCTCTTCTTCGGCTTCCTTTTTGTTTGCGAGTTAATCTACGTTGTAAGCATCTTAACCGTGCGGAAGACCTTTCAAGATATTTCGGGTTCTCGAAAACCGAACCGTTCGACAAGGTCGCGAATGTCTTTATCCCGACATCGATACCTATAGCGGTATCCGGATCAATAGGAGACTTGCCCGGTAATTTAAGGCCGTTGTCTACAAGGATACTGATATAGTACTTATTTGTAGGTGACTTTGATACGGTAACAGTCCCTACCTTGCCTTTAAACACTTGGTTAGAGTAGAATCTCACCCATCCTAATTTCGGTAACTTAATTCTGTTGTTATCGAAATCTATATGCACGTTAAGGATATCCTTGAACGATCTCCTTGATCCTCGCTTTGACTTGAATTTTGGGAAGCCTTTTTTCTCCCTAAAAAATCTGGTGAAAGCCTGATCTAAGTTCCTTATTGACTGCTGTAGACATTCACTAGATACCTCATTGAGCCAAGTATATTCCTCTTGTTTCTTTAGGTCAGTCAGTTTCTTGCATAGATCAACAGCCGTAAGCGATTTTTTATCATCTTGATACGCTTCGATTTTCATCCGCAAAGCCCAGTTATAGATAAATCGAGTTGATCCGAAAGTCCTCTCTATTAGAGAGATCTGTTCGGATGTCGGATTCAGTCTATATTTATAAGCTTTTAGCATACTACTCTACTGTCTTTTGATGCAAAGGGATGATATAAAAATTAATTATATATCATTTTAATTATGCTATATAACATAATAGTAAAAGTTGTATATAATTACCTATAAGAATATCAGCCTCCGCTTATTTGTGGGGGCTTTTTGTTTATCTTTGTCAAAAACATGAAGTTATGTCGAGTTGCGTAATTAAAAGGAATAAGGAAGGTAAGATAACCCGTGTCTTGACCCCTCCCGGAGAGGTATCCACCTTGTTTGATAAGATAGCGGGTATAGCCGCCGTAAGTGACCTTAATAAGGCCGCTGAAGCTTATATGACTATTTATAACGATAAGTTTAGGTCTAAGTTCGGTGACTGGACGAAGTCCGTACCAAGGAATAAGGAGGCCGCCAGATCCATAAGTGCCAGACTTAACGCTAGCGAGTGGGGACAACTTATGTCAGCCAAGGTCTTGTCTGCCATAAGTGATATGGACGCCCCGGCGTTGGCCAGAAGCCTTGGGAATAGCGACAATGTAGTGGCTTATCTTACTTCCGGAGAGGTAGGTGAGGTCAGTGATATGGCGGTGGTGGATACATCCACGGTACAGGAGGTGGATTTGGATTCCATAAATGAGGATAATATTGGCGACACGATACTGAAAGAGGCGTCATGGGATGATATAAGGGCTATCAGGAAGAATATAGACATTAAGGAGACAGCCCGTATGTTATGGAAGGCCGTGGAAAGCGCTTTTACCGGGCAACGACCTAATATTAGGGTGAAAGGCGGAAGTATAGACGGGGAGATCATATTTTCTGGCAATGTCTTGCCGTTAAATAATATTGAGAATTATACTCCTCCATCTTCAAGATTGGTATATGATTCCGGTGAGCCTCGCCTGTTCTTTAGATCGGATGACGGCAAGATACACGAATCTTACGCCAACGCCATAAAAGGATCGTCCGGTGGGCGGGTCGAGGCCGGGTTCTTGGCCGGCAGTGTCGAGGAGAGCGACATCCCGTCTGGCACGACTGACATCTCCTTTGGCTCTTCCTCAATAACCCTTAATAACAGCGAGTCATTCATCCCGATCCTTGGTATTAGCTCAGACTCTAATATAAGCACCCGTGGAGGGTTTGTTAATTACCTTATCAAGAAAGGTATGTTGAGTGGGGAACGTATAAGGCTAGGGGATAGATATTATCTTACTGGAGCCGGCAATTCTGATGGTCTTAAGATCTATAACGCTATGGATGCCTTCTCTAGTCTTAGAAATAGATTTGGAAGTCAGTCCTCCGAAATGAACGTATTGGGTTCTATAGGTTTTGATACGGAGGTAAGTAATGATCTTGATCTTATCACTACGTCCGGGGAGAAGGTTACGGTAAGCAGATCGGAGATCAAGGGTATGTTAAGGCAAGGTAAGTTTGAGGAGCTTAATAACAAGTATGATGGATTCATGGAGCTAGCCTTGTCGTTGATGATGGAGGATAACGCTTTGTACGGAAGCAATGTCCGTGGGGTTATCGAGAACGAGAAGGCGGAGGATCTCCAGAATAGGACTGATATCACCAATATCTTATCCACGTTAGGTATCCGTGTGATGGGTATGTCTGAGTATATGGATAAGTATAAGATGCGTAATGGCGTGGATCCTTCGGCTAGGGCCTTATCTGACATGGCCAATGGGGTTATCGCCTTGGCTGAGGGGGCTACGGTAGAGGATCTTAATGAGGAGGTGGCTCACTTCTTGATCGATACTTATCGTAATCAGCAGGAGATTGACGAGGTTCTGGACTCTGTTGTCGACACGCCATTATGGAATCAATTCGCCGGTCGTTACTATGAGGTGTATGGGAAGGAATACCAAGGGGAGGAACTGGATCGGATGGTGAAGCGGGAGATCCTAGGTAAGACGTTGGCCCAGCGGTTCGTACCGGGCATGGAACAGGCGGTGGAGGATCTGGCCTCGTCCGAGGACGCCCAGCTCTCCTTGTTTGGCAGGATAATCCGGGCTATAAGGAATTTCTTCTCTACCCAAAGATCAGACTTGAATAAGGTTCTTGATAGGATAAAGGAGTCGGCGTTAGCTGATGATCCAAGCGCATTTGACGTGCTTCTGTTAAAGGATAGCGACCATCTTATGTACTCATTATCGGATGTTGATGTGGCTAATAAGCTGATCAAGAACGGTAGGTCATTGGAAAGACTATATACCAGATTGCAGAGGATGAGGTCAAGCCAAAGCCAGAGGATCGGTGAGAGTATCTCCCTTCTACGTGATATAGGCGAGAAGGTAAGACAAGTCGGGGGTGAGCTAAATAAGAATAACAACCTATTATCCACCAAGAGCGTCATAGCGACCGCCAAGGCTGAGGTGGAGTATTTGGTCACTGTCGCCAGTAGCCTACGTAAGAGCGGAAAAGGATTGGATTATGAGACGATACAGGTTATCGATAACGTATATGGGGAGATAGTTCCTCTGATCAGGAACCTTCGTGGATTCGTCAATAATCAGGCGGCTGATTATTATGGCAGCAATAAGGTTGGTATGGTAGAGGATATGGATGATATATTACGTATGGCTGAGACATCCATGTCTGATATAAATGCTCTTCGAAGTGATCGTAATGAGGACTGGCTGGATGGACAGCTTCGGATGTTTAATATTCCGGAAAGGTATTGGGATGGGATAAAGAAGTTGGTGAATAACATCCATAAGGATATCAATGTCATGTCCCGGTTCTTTGGCACACTGGAGCATAGTGGTAACGCTATTTTAGGTATGTTAGGCCAACGTCTAGCCAAGGCCCATAATGAAGCCCATATCGAAGGTATATCTAATATCAATAAGATGACTAGGATGATGAAAGAGCGTGGATGGGGGATAAAGGATAATGAGGATCTTATACAGAAGATAAATGGGAAGAACTCGGATTACCTTGACTCGTCTCGTGATTTCGCTAAATACGATTTACTATACAGAACCGAGCAGGCTAAGGCTATTATTGATATATATGATCTTAAAAAGGTTACTAGTAAGACCGAGAAGCAGCTTATCGACATGCTTTTATCTGATAAGGGGCTTAAGGTGAAGACTCGTGACGACATCGTAGGATATGATGGGGATAAGCCTATTACGAAGGAAGTATATCATATATTCAAGCCTACTATCCAGAATTTTGATATCTCGGACATGACGTTCGAGGATCAGCAACGATATCTCGACGCGATAAATAGGTGGTTGGATGAGAATCGTGAGAAACCTATGGTGCAGGCTTATTACGATAAGATCGAGAAAGTAAATAAGAAGGTCGAGGAAAGACTGGGCCGCAGGGTATCACAAGCCACGTCCGATTTCATGACCCGTATCCGCAGGAGCAGGTATGTGGCTATGGGTAAGTTCGTGAGGAACGGGAAGGTCGATTGGAAGGCGTTTCAATCCGATCCTATAGCTTGGAGATCTTATCTGGATATTTTACGTGACAGGGCTATAGCCAAGAGCGAGTGGTATTCCGATGGGACACCAAAGGAAGAGGGATCAGAGGCTCTGATGATGTCCGAGGAGATCAAGGCCTGGGACGAGGCATGGGCCGAGGAGTTCGGGAATACCAACGAGGGTCGTAAGGCTTCCGCCGAGTTCAAGGAGATACTTCGTGGGATAGAGCGGTCCGAGGGCGGCAAGGCTGCGTTTGAGTTCCTGCTAGCTGGCGGTCATCTTGGTTTCTCTAAGGATATGTGGGGATCCGAGGAGGGTGATTATTACGAGAATCTTGTTGATAAGATCACGGAGCAATCTGTATCATCATCAAGGATAGAGAAGGTAGAGGAGGCGATGGCGACAATAAACGAGATCAATGACCAGCTAAGGCCTTTGCTTATTCAGTACCGGGATAGCACGAGATACGGGGAATATGATTTCGATAGGTTACGTGGATCCGCCTCATTAAGAAAGATAAACGAGTTATATGATCGTCTGGCTGAGGCTAAGAGCGTTATTAACGCCGCCGCTTCCGCTGAGGCTATTGAGATGGATATGCCTGATACGGTGGAGAGTGGAGTCACGGATTCTTACCGTAACGCTTTAAGGGATGCCATGGTATACGACAAGGGTATGGATGAGATTAAATTCGCCAAGGGACATATGTCTGCCCGCTCCCGGAGTCAGGTGGATAGGATGGCCGCTAAGCTATCTAGGAAGAATCCGTCATGGACGACCGTGGAGGCATCGTTTTTGAGAAGGAAATACGGTCCTGACTTCAATAATAAGCTAGCTAACGACATAGCGATGGGTAAGGCTGATAAGATCCTTGTCGAGTACGCCAGGACCCGGCTGTATCCTTATATGAGGAGATACTCTCCCAAGGGGTATTCTGGCTTTGTCAGGAAGATAAATAACGGTACGTATAAGGTATCCGAGTTCTTTGATGCCATAGAAAATGGTATATCTAAGGAAGAGAGCGTATCCCGTTTCGGGTTTGATATTAATATGATCGATCTGACGATCAATAACCAGTGGCTTGATGAGGCTGACGCCGAGAGTTCTTTTCGTAATCCTAATTATAATCCCGATCTGGGTTATGGATATCATACGCCTAGGTTCGATAAGTACAAGAACGAGGCTTTCTTCAAGAAATACGGTATTACCAACGAGGGGGAGGAAGCTACGATCAATAAGGATAAGTGGGAGATGAGGAAGGAGCTGCTTAACATAAGCCGTAAGGCTATGGAGGATTATGATGAGCGATTCCGGAACATCTACCAAATACCACAGATATCCAAGGGCGGCGTGGAGAGGATGGTGCAGGCCGGGGTTGACCCGAAGGCGGCCATCGGCAACGCCGTACGTGATATCGTTGGCGAGAGGGTGGATGACCCTATACATGGTCAGGGGCAAGACCTAGGAGGGATTGATGAGAACGATAACAAATATCGTATGATCCCCAAATACTATCTTAATAAGTTGGAGAACGCCGATGACGTGTCCCATGACTTCGCCTACTCCTATTCCATGTTATCCTTACAAGCGACCTCTTACAAGTATAAGAGGGCGGCCTTGGATGATGTCATGGGATACAGGAACATGATGCTGGAGACGCAATACGACGGCGGTAAGAACCCAGAGGCCACTCACGCCTATAGAATGTTTCAGGACTGGGTTAACGCCAGTATCTATGATGTTAGGATAAATAATAAGCGGGCAGAATGGAATATAGGTAATTATAAGGTCGATCTTAATAAGCTGGCTCTTATGTTTACCAAATTCGTATCCAAATCCAACTTAGGCTTCTCCCCGTTCGTCGCGGCTACCGGCGCCCTTACCGGGCAGGCCAACTTCCTTTTGGAAGGTATGGTAGGGCAGTATATAAGCAAGGACTCCATGAAATACGCCTATGGGGAAGCCCAGAAACAGTTAAGTACGTACGTGTCGGAGATCGGGGATATAAACCGTACCAACAAGCTATATGTCGTCGGAGAGGCTCTAGGCGTATTCAATGTCCGCAACCGTGTACGATCGGCGGCGTATAACAAGATCTGGAGAACCTTATTCCGGGATCTGCCGTTTAAGATGATGGAGGTTCTTAACTCCCCGTTGGATCCGCAGGTCATTATATCGGTCATGGATGATACCCGCCTGTATGAGGGTCAGTTCTGGTCATATTCTAATTTCAAGGAGATGATGATGAAGGACAGGAATATGTCCGCTAATGAGGCTAAACGCGATTGGGAGCGTTTAAGGGATTATTCTATGTGGAACATGGTAGATGTCAAGGACGGAAAGATCGTGGCTAAGAACGAGGCTAACAAGGATATTATAGACCGATATATACCCACCTTGTCCAGTAGGGTAAGGAGTATGGTGCAGATCTGTGACGGCGCCTTGAACGAGCAGAACCGGGTGGGGGCTAGCCGGAACGCTATCCTTAATATGGTGCTGCCTCACCGTGGATGGTTTATATTGGCCGTACAGCGGGCGTATAAGAAAGCCGGTTTCAATTTCCAAACCAACCAGTTTGAGGAAGGATATATGAGAACGTTATGGAGACTGGCCGGTAATGTCTATGGATCGATGTCCGAGGGCAGGATGGGAGAGGCATATGACGTGCTTAAGGAAGAGTATGATAAGCTTACCCCCTACGAGCAGATCAATATCAAGAGATCGATTATCAACATGGCGGTATTCGCTACGATGATGGCCATAGGACGGGCATTGATGGGATATAGGGAGGATAATGAGGATAGCTGGTTCGGGCAGTTCATTACCTACATCGGGTTCAGGACGATCAATGAGATCGCCTCCCAGGCATCCCCGTTCATGGAGCTTAACGTCATAGACATGCTACAGGATCCGCTGGTCACCGCCCGGAAGTTAGGCGACCTCACCGATCCTCGAAACTGGGATCCGTTCGCTACTGTCCAGACCGGCGTATATAAGGGCGAGAGCAAACTATGGAGGCAGCTCATGAAGTTCTCGTTTGGTAAGCAATGGTATAATATCAAGACGGCTAGGGATATTAAGCAGACATCCGACTACTGGTTGATGACCAACGGCATGACGATGGGATTCTTCTTAGGAGGCAGGAATAAGGATGAGTCTGGGGAGGACGCTAATTGGTATTTTGATAGAGGAAGATAGCTGATATAGTATGACAAAAAAAATAGCCGGTCAATTGTTTAAGACAATTTGATTGGCTATTTTTGTATTCCCATCTATCCATCCCGGACGGATGGGAATAAACAATTATCAATTATGAATGCAAATGTAAGCATTTATCAAGATTCCGTGAAGGATAGTAGCGGAATTTTGACGTCTGAATCCAACAAAATGGGATTGTCTACTATTTTTAATTACAATGGGAATAATGTAGCTTTTATCAAGACCAGTTATGGTATTCTTATTAATGCCACTGATATGGCTCGCCCATATAATAAGAGACCTGTTGACTATTTAAGGCAAATATATGTAAATGAATTAGTTAGTACAATTGTGAGCCAGACACACATATCTGAGGATCAATTAGTTATAAAAATGAGAGGAAGCTCTGAAAACGGAGGAGGGACATGGTTGTATGAGGATGTGGCTATAGATTTCGCCCAATGGCTTGATGTTAAATTCAAAGTTTGGTGTAATTCTAAAATAAAGGAGCTTCTTACTACTGGTTTAGTGAAACTGCCAAATTTTAATAATCCTCCAATGCGCTTGATATATAATCGAATTTATATTCAAACATCTCTTTGTCCACGAATCCTTTTTCTATACCTCCCTGATTTGATATGATTAGTATATCATCAGGAGCGTAATTTTTGATAGCCTCAAATACGTAGAGTTTGAGTTTCATATCCCATATACCTTTAGGGAATGTATCCCCTGACAATGTCTCAATCAGTGTCCCGTCTAAATCTGTTATTAACAATTTACACTTTTTCATGATTCAAAATTTAAATGATATGTGATTATTTAGCCATTTTATCAAGGCGAATATTAAAAGAGAGCGTAGTAGGAGGAGACTTTGGCAACTCATTGCCAATTCTTACCATCTCATCATGTTCCTCTTTCGTTAAGAAAGGTTTATCTATTAAATAAGCTAACCTTTCTTCCAGTTCTTTTTGTTTCTTATTACTTTTCATAAATATAATTTATTATATAATTACCCATCATTAAATTACAGATCCATCTTTTGTAACTATAGAAGTTCCGACTGGTAATATCCTGAAATTAACACCAACTATTATAAAACTCCCTTCTGGATCAGGATCTTTATATATTAAATATTCTTTTCCATGGAAGCATGTACGTTTAGGATCATTTAAGAACTCATCGAATTGAGCTAACTCATCATCCTTTAATCTAAACTCTTGTTGATAATCTTTTGCTGTCTTCATATTTGTAATTTTATAAAGTTCTTAGACGATGAGGTATTCTGCCTACTCCGCAAAGTCCCCCATTTTCTGATTTGACAATTTTTACTCCATCAATAGAATGATAGATGTTTTTTGTAGAATCATTCAAAAATTCTTTAAAACTTTCCAGTTCTTCATCTAATAAGAAAAATTCCTTTTTGCAAAGCTCAATATCTATATGAGGGCGTTCCTCAGTGAATGATTTAAGAGATATAGGGTCATCCTCCCACGTCAGGTGCCTACCTGCTAACTTATAGATTGTACCTCTTGGAAGTACGATCGCCGAATTGTGATCCTCGACAGAGAAATATTCCTCGTCGTGCGCTGACCTCTCGTCCGTCCATATCTCTCCTTGCCGAGCGGGGGCGTTGTTAAGAATAACCTCGTCACCGTTTTTGTTCACGGCTAAAAATACTATTGTCTGTTCTCCTATTTTCATAAATTATAATTTGCTTACCAATCCCCTCCATCATTACCTATTCCTGAGATTGTAGTTATAATATTATCTGGATTTGTACCTGCGTTAGGAAGCATCTCAGGTATAGGATTATCTTCCCTATCACCATGCATCATAACGGTAAGAACTCCACTAGCGGAATACAACCAAAGACGTTTGCCGTCCTTTTCCCATTTCTTCGCTAATCTATTTAATGAGTCAATTAGCTTACATTCTTCCGGGGTGCATTCGATCTCCGCTCTAGTATGATATTTCATTCCCATATTATTGATTTGTTTAATTTACGAGCCTCTGATAAGGCTCGTGTTAGTATATCCTTTTTTCTTATAATCTCCTTATAGTATCAACTCATGATTTCTTAATGGAGCTTTCTTGGCGTTAAGAAAACCGGTAGGGGTAGTCTTATGCCAAACAAGGTCGTACCGGTACCATCCCGCTGGGGCGACCCTCATGATCTCGACCGCCGCCGTGAGGGAACAGGTGACGGCTACCACCCCGTACGGACACAGCATTTTATCAGTCTTTCTGATCCGCACGCCTTATCCTCGTAGAAGAAGCAACCCTTACATGGTTCATTATGGTCGTAGCTTAATACTACAAGCAGCTCCACACCATTCTTGTATATCACGTCTCCTTGTTTCATCTTGTCTATTTTATTAATCTCATTATCAATATAGTAAAGTTGGATATTATCCATACTATAGATATCCAGAACGTTGTACTTAACATAAGACCTATATTCCTAGGTATAGGATCTACTCTCCTGAATGTCAGGATCATGAATATAAATGTCTTGAAGTTCATAATTTACGATATTTTTCTATATAGTTAACTATCAAGTCTTTAACTCCTTTTGGGGCATCTACCAGTTTGAGATTACCTTGGAATATGTCCTTGCCGTACTCATCCATAATCTCCCCGAATGAAGGATCCATGGCTCTTGTTGACATAGATATCGGTTGATCAGTGTCAAATTTGATAACGATCTTCTTTCCGCCGTTTATCGCCTTTTTAAAAGCCACGTAAAGCTTTCGACCTTTTATTATATCACAATTCCCTTTCAGGATATTAGACATATGTATGACATATTCTTTCTTCGCATCTCCTGGGTTGTTCATAAGCTTAAGATCTCCTCCGGTATCTCTCCATTTCCTGAAGCATGGGAAACATAGACCGTGATTTGCCTTAGCGTGTCTAGATATCATCCTACTGCTGCCGGCTGGGATCGTATCGCCACAGTAGATACACGTCCTATCCTTGTTGGTGCGCATCGGCACATAGCTCTTTATTGGGTATTCTTTTCTTTTATACATCTTCTTCTGTTTTCAAAATTATCATCACCATACTCATAATTAGGACAAGCCTTGTTGCTTGGCCGTCTCGCATAAGTCTTTTGCTCCCTATTATATTTTCTATTAGGGTTTATATAATGGTCGCACACTTGCCAAATAGAGCAACATACTTTCCCGTATCTTTTCGCCCACTCCTGATCATGTAGATGTATACAAGTGGCGCAAGTCGGATTCTTAAGCTTATCCTTGTTATCATCTATGATCTTATTGACCCGATCAAGAATAACATGCATTTTTTCAATATTTATGACGTTAAATGCATCTGGTATTGGAAGATATGTCATCGAGCTTATATCTATGTCCATTTCCTTAGACTTATCGTAAGCCGATTTGTATTTCCTTATCATCAAATCCTTTAATTGATTTACTTTTCTCTCGTAAGTCCCCATATCTCATTCAGTTTTCCATCCTTGTTTCTTCAATAGATCCACCATCATCCCCTTTATCTTAGGACTGATAGCCTCGGTAAGTATATCAGCGGCTAAGTTGATAGAGAAGTTTGTCATTCTAGATTCCCCTATATACTTCTCGCTGGTAACTTCCTTTACATAGTCATGGATATCCTTGATCATCTCATTTTGAGATCTTAGGAGATCCAGTATCTCATCGAGTTTATCATTCATTTTTTTTCTCAAATATACCTGACAACAACCAGACAATCACTATCAGAAAGAAAAATAGCCCAAGCGCCTCATCCGGGTAATCATGCATCGCCTCTAAAATGTCCCTCATAGCTTAATGTCCATTTTGCCAATTATACGATAGAAAATATCCTTAGTCAGCTCAATAT
>ULIT01005188.1_pt1 | contig 35882 bp, 17 predicted proteins | sample 1950521 | NCBI WGS metagenome assembly ULIT01 (sample SAMEA4835454, study PRJEB28245) | human gut metagenome | biome: gut microbiome; material: fecal sample | place: Denmark | collected 2008
TCATTTATCCATCTGCATGGCCGATACTACAGCCTCAGATACGACCAGCTCACAACCGGTTTTCTGGAAAATACAACTGAAAAATGTTGATTTCGAAAACGTTTCGTTTGCCATGCAAATGCCGCTGGATACATTCAGCATGTCAACATCGCTCGAAAAGCTTTCTCTACGAAATGGACTGGTCGACTTGCATAAGTCGGCATACTCGGCTGGTTCACTTAAACTGACAAACGGTAGTGCTTATCTTGATACCAATACACTTCCTGCTGCCGAAGGATTCGATGCATCGCATATCGGAATAACCAACATCAAGCTGGATGTAGATTCTGCCTACTATGCCGGAAATGATATCTATGCCAATATCCGTGACTTCAACTTAAAGGAACGCTCCGGACTGGAAATTGTTTCAACAAAAGGAAAACTGGTATCGGATGCCAAGACACTGAAAGTGCCGTCGTTGCAGATAACAACCCCCGATTCGTATCTCGAATTCAGCGCATCCATGGACTGGGAAGCGACTGATGCTGAAAAAGACGGTATGATCAATGCTCGTCTGATGGCTGACATCGGCAAGAATGATTTACTGAAGGTTATCACCGGAATGCCGGAAGATTTCATAAAAAAATATCCGTCTGCCCCATTGCAGATACGTGCCGGCATAGACGGAAACTTGAAGGAGATTCGTCTTACCACGCTCTCGGCAAGCATTCAGGATGCTTTCCGTGCACAGGCTACGGGAAGTATTACGTTGCCTATGGACAGTCTCCAGAGAAACGGTAACATCAATTTATCGGTAGAAACAGGCAACTTGAACTTTGTAGAAAGTATGCTCAGCGGTGTCGTGCTGCCACATGGCATGAAACTGGAAGGAGAAGCTTCGGTCAACGGCAGTCTGCTCGGAGCAAACATGCAGTTCTTTCCGGGCAAAAAAGCTAATGTTATTTTAAAAGCTGACTATGATTTGCAAAAAGAAGGCTATCTGGTCGACCTGAATATCGACAGCCTCAACATACACGAGTTTATGCCGCATGATTCGATATTCGGACTTTCGGCTTCACTGCATGCCGAAGGAAACGGATTCGACTTTTTCTCTCCGAAAACATCTGCTCTGCTGAAGGGTGAGGTTTCACACTTCCGGTATGGCTCGCTTCTGTTTTCCGGAGTCACACTCGATGCCGGCCTGAAACACTCTCAGGCTTCAATGATGCTGAATGTCAACAACCGGGCAATAGACGTATCGGCCAATTTGCAGGCATTGCTTCAGCCGAATATGATAAAGGCCGACCTGAACACCCATGTACGGCTGTTAGACTGGCAGGCGTTGTCACTTATGAGTACGCCTTTCAGTTCGTCGATGAACATCGAGGTGCATGCACAGACGGATATGAAGCAACGCCACAAAGCACGTGCTACCGTCAGTGGTATACAGCTCGTAACAGCCGAAAGAAACTTCAGGACCAAAGACCTGCATGCCGGTTTCGATATGGCTACCGATTCGGTAAGGGGATATGTCAATGCAGGCGATTTGACTTTCCTGTTCAAATCGGCCAACAGCCTCGACAAGTTTATGAGCAAGAGCGATCTGGTAGCCAAGGAGTTTGGAGAGCAGTGGAAGAAAAAACACATAAATCAGCGCCTGATCAGAGAAATGCTGCCTTCGGCACAACTGAAAGTATTCTCCGGATCAGACAATCCGGTGGCCAACTTCCTGGCTTCACAGCATGTAAACTACAATCGTCTGCGGGCCAGCTTCAGCACTTCGCCGGAAGACGGATTAAACGGTTCCATCGACTTGTACGGCTTGCGGACCGACAGTCTTCAACTGGATACGATTTACTTCAAGACGCTGCAAGACTCTGTGCAGGTGAAATTCTACAGTGGTGTAAAGGCTCTTGCCAACAAACGTCAGGAAGCCTTCGACATTTCACTGAACGGATATATCGGATCTACCGATGCACAACTGGCAATAGGTTACCTGAACGGTAAAAGAGAAACCGGAGTTGATCTCGGTCTGAAAGCACAGCTACGCCCCAACGGCATCAGCATGCACATCACTCCGGACAATCCTACTCTGGTATATCGTCCGTTTAAGGTGAACCCCGACAACTATATCTATCTGAGCGATGAGGGACGTATCCATGCCGACGTCAAGATATACGATGAGAATCATTCCGGATTATCCTTATATTCTACTCCGGACTCTCTCGTACAGCAGGATCTTACCGTAGCTCTCAACCAGATAGACATAGCCGAGTTCCGGCGCATCATCCCATATATGCCCGACATAGCCGGCTTTATCAACGCCGAGGCACACTATATACAAAGCGAGTCGAGCATGCAAGTTGCAACCGACATAGGAATCAACAACCTTGCCTACAACAAACAACAACTGGGCAACTGGGAAATGAGTGCCGTATATCTGCCTAAAGAAACAGGAGAACACAGCATAGACGGCTTCCTGATGCTGAACGACGAGGAAATAATGAGCCTGAACGGAACGTACCTTTCTGCCACGGGGAAAAATGATAAAGATAATCTGACGGCAGATGTGAACCTGCATCATCTGCCGCTGAAGGTAGCCAACGCATTCATTCCCGATGATATGGCCAGGCTGAAGGGCGACCTGGACGGTTCGATTTCCATAGAGGGTTCCACGTCACAGCCCGTCTTGAACGGAGAACTGGGACTTGACAGTGTAATAATCAATATTCCACAGGCTTCACTGAACCTGCAACTCGACAACCGGCCGCTGAAGATTGAGAACAGCCGACTGAAATTCGAACGCTTCAACATCTTTACCAAGGGAAAGACACCGTTCAGCATAGACGGTTACGTAGACATGACCGACATGGCTGCTATGGATATAAACCTGAAAATGGAAGCGCATAACTTTGAGCTGATCAATGCCAAACAGACCAAAGAGTCGCTGGTACACGGTAAGATTTATGTCGATGTAAATGCCATGCTGAAAGGACGGCCGGATGCCCTTACCATGAGAGGCAACATGAATATTTTAGGAAGCAGTGATTTCACTTATGTACTGAAAGACTCACCGCTGACCGTAGAAGACCGTCTGAATGAAACTGTCACTTTTGTGGACTTCAGCGATACGACTCACATAGCCAAGCCTCATATTCCTGCCATGTCGCTGGGAGGTATGGACATTTTGATGACACTTCACATCGACGAGGCTGTGCAGGCACGTGTCAACTTAAATGAAAGCGGAAGCAATTACATGCTGCTGGAAGGTGGAGGCGACTTGTCGTTCCAGTATCAGCCCGACGGCAACATGCTGCTCAACGGCCGTTATTCGCTGATGAGCGGAGAAATGAAATACGAAATGCCTATCATCCCGCTGAAGACTTTCTACATTCAGGATGGAAGCTACATCGAATGGACCGGAAACGTTATGAACCCGAATCTGAACATAAAGGCTTCGGAACGGGTGCGTGCCTCGGTTTCTTCCGATGGAGAAAGTACGCGTATGGTGAACTTCAACGTGGGAGTGAATCTGACAAACCGCCTGGAAGATCTGGGCTTTACCTTCACACTCGAAGCTCCCGACGACGGTGCCATGCAGAACGAACTCGCTGCCAAATCGGCCGAAGAGAAAAACAAGCTGGCTGTCACCATGCTGGTTACGGGTATATATATGTCAGAAAGCAATACCGGAGGCAAAGGATTCGACACCAACAGTATGCTGAACTCGTTCCTGCAAAGTGAGATAAACAAGATAGCAGGAAATGCACTGAAAACAATAGATATAAACTTCGGTATGGAAACGACCGATGAGGGCGAAACCGGAAATACCCGTACGGATTATAACTTCCAGTTTGCCAAACGATTCTGGAACAACCGCTTCCAGGTTATCATCGGAGGAAAAATATCTACCGGAAACGATGTACAGCAGCAAGACGAGTCGTTTATCGACAACATTTCGCTGGAATACCGTCTGGACAACAGCGGTACACGCTACATCAAGATTTTCCACGACAAGAATTACGAAAGTATACTCGACGGTGAAGTGATAGAAACAGGAGCCGGTATCGTACTGAGAAAGAAAGTGAGCAAACTAAGCGAACTGTTCATCTTCCGCTCCCGCAAAAAGAAACAGCCCGAACAAACAACAGAAAACTGATTGAAGCATAATTACATATCCATGAAGAAATATAAAACATATCATATCCTGACGCTTCTGCTTGCAGCCATGATGGCTGTATCATGCTCTACGACAAAGCACTTGCCGGAAGGGGAAACCTTGTATCTGGGATTGAAGAAAGTAACCATCAACAACGAAGACAAGAGCAAGGCAGGACAAAAGGCACTTGCCGAAGCGGAAGGAGCTATCAGCATTGCTCCGAACAACGCCATCGTGGTAAAGCCCAATATCCGTTTTCCGATACCTTTCGGACTATGGATATACAATCGCTTTGAAAGGTATGAAAAAGGCTTCGGAAAGTGGATATTCAAAAAACTGGCTGCCAAACCGGTATATGTTTCTACCGTAAATCCTGAAACCCGAATAAAAGTAGCGTCCAATCTGCTGCACGACTACGGGTATTTCGACGGAAAAGTAACTTACCGGGTAGACAGTACCCGTAACCCGCGGGCTGTAAAACTGAGTTACGACATCGATATGGGAAATCCGTACTACATAGATACCGTGACATACGAAGGATTCAGACCACAAACTGACAGTCTGATTCATGCACATTTCGACGAACGGCTGATACACAGCGGAGATAATTTCGACGTGACGGTCCTGAATCAGGAACGGCAGCGTCTGATAGACCTCTTCCGCGACAACGGATACTACTACGCAAGAAATGAATTCATCACTTTCCTTGCCGATACAATCATGCGCAAAGGGTACGTCAAGTTAAAGATTGTACCCCGACAAAGTATTCCCGAAGAAGCTCTCCGCACGTATCATATCGGACATACTTCTGTGTACCTGACGGGATATAACGGTGAACAGCCTGACGACTCACTGAAGCTGCGCAACTTTACCATCTATTACTCCGGAAAGAAGCCGGGCATCCGCTACGGAGTGCTGCGCAAGCGTTTTCTGTACCGTAAGGGAGAAGTCTATTCGCAGACCAGACAGAACTATACCCAAGAAGCTCTGGCACGACTGGGTGTGTTCAAGTTCAGCGAGTTTCAATATACTCCCCGTACAGGAGCAGAAAAAGATACACTCGACGTACGCGTGAATGCCATGTTCGACTTGCCCTACAACAGTGAGCTGGAGCTTAACGTCACTACCAAGAGTACCAAGCAGACCGGTCCCGGAGCCATATTCAACCTGTCGCGCAAAAACTTCCGCCGCATGGGAGCATCACTCAATCTGGAGCTGAAAGGTTCATACGAATGGCAGACCAGCTCAACCGTCGACGGCGACAAGTCTGTCATGAACTCTTACGAACTGGGAGCAGCCCTGTCACTGGAGTTCCCTCGCCTTGTACTTCCATGGGTACGCGACCGCATTGACCCGTTCCGCTTCCCATCGCAAACGAACTTCAAGATTTATGCCGAACAGGTAAACCGTGCCCGATACTTCAAGATGCTGTCTTTCGGAGGAACCGTTTCGTACAGTTTCCGTCCGTCCAGAAGCATGAAACATACCGTAACACCGCTCCATCTGGCCTTCAACCATTTGCAGCACCGTACGGCTACATTCGACTCGATTGCACAGGCTAACCCCATGCTGTTTCACAGTCTGGACGACCAGTTCATCCCTTCGGTCACCTATACCTTTACCTACGATGATTCATGGCGTCACCGCCGGATGCGAATATGGTGGGAAAACTCTTTCAGCTCGGCAGGTAATGTCACCTCACTTATTTATGCAGCCTTCGGCAAGAGTCTGAAAGAAAGAGAAAAGAAATTCCTCGGAACTCCATTTGCACAGTTCCTGAAGTTCTCGAGCGAGATACGACCGCTTTACTACATCAACGACAAGCAGCAGATTGCCGGACGACTGATGGCCGGAGTAATCTGGGCATACGGTAACAAGACCATTGCTCCCTATAACGAACAGTTCTACGTAGGAGGAGCCAACAGCATACGTGCTTTCACGGTACGTTCTATCGGTCCCGGACGCTTTCATCCGGCCGAAAACGCAGCCTATTCGTACGTAGACGAAACGGGAGATATCAAGCTGGAAGCCAACCTGGAGTATCGCTTCCGCATTTTCTCCAACCTTTTCGGAGGCAATCTGAACGGAGCATTGTTTCTCGATGCCGGAAACGTATGGCTGATGCGGAAAGACGAAGCACGTCCCGATGCGCAGTTTACATTCAACAAGTTCTTCGACAATATTGCACTGGGAACGGGTCTGGGTATCCGATACGATTTGTCTTTCCTTGTACTTCGCCTCGACTGGGGAGTAGCCCTGCACGTACCTTACGAAACAGGAATCTCCAAATACTACAACATACCGAACTTCAAGGACGGAATGGGTATCCATTTCGCAATCGGTTATCCGTTCTAAAAAATCTTATAGACTGAAACTTAGAAGCAAAAAAACTCCTGCTTTAGCCTTTGCTTACTTCATTTACAAGGCTGAAAGCAGGAGATTTTCATGTTCTCATTTATAGATTATAAGCTATCTCTGTTTTTCATTTTGAGACTCTTTTTCTTATAACGATAAGATTTAAAATAAATACCTAATTAAAGATAATAGAATTCATAATCTGCCACTCATGACGAGCATCAAGTACAAGTACTCCAGCTGTACTCAAATCGATAGGCTCATCCTCACCATAATTTTGTGACTGGTTTTTCTCGCCCATTGTATACAAACGATTCCGCACAATACTAAAACAAGTTTCCGTATCAATATTATCAAGCTCGGTAATCACGGTACGTCCGTTCTCTCCTTCGGGCAGCGAAACCAGCGTACGGTTCTCACCTGCCGTTTCGTAATTACGCAAGACAACATCCCAGTACTTTATCACCTTTCCGCCCGCATCAAGCATCTGCATCTGGAAGGTAGGCACACCTGCATCCACATCCTCCTGCGTCATGACTACCGATATCCAGAAACTGTCTCCGAACACCGTTCCCCGAGGCAGCGAAATCGTCCCCTTAGGATAGGCTTCCTCATCAGTCTGCCAGTTCGTATCGGCACTGTCCAGATAGCCGTCGCCATTCATATCCAGTGGCAGCAGTCCGTTTTCCGTATTTCCCGGGAACCACTTGCACAAATCAACCTCATATACAGAAAACGCATTGTTCACTGCCGATCCTGCCAGTGCACAGTCATAATCCATACGTGGATTCATGCCGTTTATCACATTATCTTTATGAAAATCGAAAGCATCATCCACACTTCTGAATCCACCGAAGATAACAGTTCGGTTACTCTTTGTAGCGACCAGCCGGAGCTTAGCCACTGCGTTACCGTTAACCAGCACCGGCACACGAGTAAAATAGCCGAACGTACCCGCAACTTGTCGGCGAGCCACCATCTGTCCGTGACGTACTTCTGCCTCACCACTCAGCTTAGAAAGAATCACCCCATCTTCAACCCAAAAAATTTCCGCACCGGCAAAAACCTCTTCGGCATACCCGCCATTAGGGACAGTTACGGTTTCAGTCTGATTGTAATAATCCCCTACTTCTACACCTTTAAACGGTTCATAGCCTCCGTAAGTTCCGCTTTGGTAACCAATTATATATGCCATGTAATTCTTTCCTTCCTCCAGACACTCACTGCCGGTAAGTGTAATTGTGGCATATCGTCCCTGTCCGTCTTCCGTACTCCAGGGATAGCTTGCTTTGTTATCCGGATTACTCCAGTTTTCAATCGTCTTTTTATATACCACCTTTGCCGGGCTCTGATACTCCACAATCAGTATACTGAGCTTGTCGAACGTCTGCGTAGGTGTGACGCTCGAAATAGGACGGCGTGATGCGACAGTAGCCGGATTCACCCCTTCTCCACCTTCAAAAAGCTCGCCCACACTTTCTACCGCTACAGTAAACGTCTGCTGCAGTGGCTTCCCATTCTGTCCTTCTGCATCAAGCGACGACGAATCGCTGCAGGCAGAAAGAAGCATCAGGACGATGCCTGACATATAAATCAATCTAGTATATTTCATAAGTTAATCATCCAATTAAGAAACTTCATACCCTTGTAACTACCTTACACAGTGCCAATTGTTATTGCAACACGCCAGAACAGTCTATAGGTTTTGACGGAATCCCCAGACAATAAAAATGATTTGCCTCAATCGGGAAAAGATACTTGTCGAGGTCGTCGATAATACCTGTGCCTATATCAGTTTCGTCTTCGAAATCAAGTCCGTCGCTATTTTGCCAAGGCTTTATCAACCGTACCTTTTTGCTGGAACCTACAATACCGGTCATAGAGGTTGTAATAAATTCCGCTACAAGCGTATAGTCGTACAGCTCCCTGTCTGGGATATTGACAGGCAGCATAAATGCCGTCAGGGAGCATCTGTAAACATAATCAGAAGCGACTCCTGAACCAGGTTCCGGAAGATATAAATCATCCTCTGTAAAGGTCTTATCCATCAGTACCCTGCCCTCTTCGTCAAAAGAATCATTCCCATAAGGGCTGGTAATATAATCTGTAATTCCACTTGCTGTTGGGACACTGGGCAATAGTTTCACTTGTGTATTCTGCGAATTATAAAGCAATATTCTCACGCGCTCTACTTCCTTCGGAATCTGATTCAGGCAAACCTGCAGACCTGCGACCCTGCGCCACAAATTAATCTCATCAATATGCTTGTCACTCTCCGACTTTGGTGTGAAATCTACGTACCCCGTAAAGAATTCCGAATGTGCCATATCAGTCGGAGTTTTACCCTCTTGAAGTGTAATCGGATCAGTCAGCTTACTGCCTGTCCGAATAGACTCTGGCAAGCCATAGGTTTCTTTCGAGTTCATCCCGTCATAGTCTGGCATATTATCTTGCTCTGTCGCTCCATCTACACCTACCGCTACCAGCCGGTAAGTTTTTCCGACCGTAAATGTATAAGCAAACGTATACTGCATTGCTGCCGTTTTAGTCGGAAGCTGATAAAAGTGTTCTCTCCATCCCACATTAAAGCGGGCTTTACACTCACCAGCGGTCCTAGCTTCGTCCATTTCGTAAATATAGAGATATACATCCGTAACGTGCTGCACACCACTAATATTATTTCCATAATCTCCATCATAAACCGGCAAGGAAGTACGGGTCTGCAAGTCACTCTGAGCCGCAATGGTAACCGTTACTCCCTCAACAGTCTGTATCGGTTCATTCTCCTTGCTGCATGAGGCTCCCAACAGGAGGAAGCCACACACAGTCAGGGCACAAAATACAGCATGTATGAATTGTTTCATTTTCATAACCTACTTTCCTTTCATTCTTTTACGAGATAGAAACGTCCGTCATTACTCTTCATCGCACCTGCATTTACTGTAAGCGAAGTACCATCCAGCAGGTAGCGCTTTCCGGTCTGCTTGTCAACCAGTGTCCATCCCTTCCAGTTGCTGCCATAGTCCAAAGTGAATTCTGTCTGCTGCGAACCGTCCTTTACCATGAATCCCAAATCCACACGAGCGGCATTCTTTATCTTCTGAATATCGAGTGCACGCTTGTCGGCTACGGTATACACCTTTACCTTCGGCATAAAGTCCTCGTCAATCAGTGAAACAATATCCTCCTTCGCATTGTATGCATCCGATGCTCCGGCACTGCGAATCAGCGAACAAGAACTTACAGAGTTACCTGATACAGCCGAGATCTTCATTTCGCCTGCAGCCGGAGCAGAGACACTGCGGGAACTTCTGGTTGCGGTACTTGCAGAAGGCTGTACAAACATATCCGAGGTATAAGTTATATTAACATTGTCTGAAGTATAACCTTCTAACACCTCTACATAAAATGCCTGCAACGGTGCAATGGTGTTGCTCTGTTCTCCAGCTACATCAAAGCTTAAATCTCCGTTTTCACCTAAGGAAATTCTGACCAATCCCTCTTCTTCTCCGAAAACACTTTCAGAATCTATGATACGGATAGCCTGAACAGACTGTTTATTTTCTGTCAGGAATGTCTTTATATCCAGATAACTCATAAACGGGTTGCCTGCCACAAAATATGCAGCATCCTGTTTTTCATTCCGCAATTCAAAAGTAAATGAACTGCCTGCATTCTCCGGCTTAAATCCACTCTCTTCATAAGTAAATTTTCCATTCATATTTCTTGCTTCTTTCGGCAAAGTTTCTTCTTTAACCCATCCGCCGGAAAGCGTATAATAATTGTACTCGGTATATGCTTTCGGGAAACGAAGACGGTAAGAAGTTCCCTCCTCATTTCCAACCATCATCTTGATGCCCTGTGCCTGCTCGTACGGCTGAGCCACCGCATTAAACGTACGGCTCCAGTCGGCAGTGGCAGCTACAGTACCGTTAGTACCAGAAGTTGCAGTTGTAACCGCACGACTGTACATTTTCTGACGTACTATCGGATTGTGTCGCACTTCACGATAAGTATCCCCATTCAGCGGAGTAAAGTATGCCGGCATCTCAGGCGAAACAAACATATCGCCCGTAACCATGCCGTGAAGCGGAGTAGAAATCATATGATACATACCGCTTTGAACTTCCATTTCCACGTATGCACACTCATACTCCAGATATTGTGTATTGAGTACAGCAGCTCCCGGTTCGAAATGAATATTCGCACAATAGTTACCGCCATAGAATTTATCTACACTACCCCAAGCATTCAAGTCAGGATAACGTGTGGCTCCTGCAGGAATCACCACATTGGTACATCCCCAAGGAGAACCGTCCGTCCAGTTGTTCCAGTTGTTCCAGTCGGTATCTGACGGATTTCTCTTCCAGGTAGTCTTCAGCGGATGCACCTGCGCGCGCAGTCCGTTGTAAGTAGGCAATCCCGAAATAGAGTAATCGCCTACCGGCAATGACAATTCAAAGAAATAGCCATTGTTATCCTGCTGCAATGCAGCGTCCTGTTCTATCTTCTGTCCGTTGCCGTTATACGGATAGCAGGTAAATGTAAGTTCAGTACCTAATAGATCAGAATTAGCATTGACAGAGATACGTACATTACCCAAATAGGTTGTTTTATCCACACAAACATGTTCGGTTATACTCTTATATGCAATGTCGGTTTCTCCTTGATCTTCAGGTTCTTCCGCACAGTCGGGAATACCATTCCCGTTGGCATCCGGACGGATATAGAAACCCGACAGCCAGACTGTTCCGAGCGCATCTGCCAATGAAGGGAACGAAATACGTACTTCATCGTAATCCTGTAAAGGAGTAACCTCGATATAAGCCAGTCCGGCATCGCTTATCACCTCGATGGAAGCCAGTCCACCGGAAGTAGATTCACTTGCTACCGCCTGTCCACCATTGTATGCTGCTATTGTCACATTCTGAAGAACAGACGCATTCAGCACATATCCCGGCGTACGGAGTATGGCACCCAGCGGCTGTCCGCCTCTGATGGAATTAAATTTTACAGCCACGGTAGAACGGCTTATCAGACTGACTCCAGCTACAATAGAAGCCGCTGTCTGCTGACTGTTGTCGATTACGTACGACAGGTTGTTCATGGTAGCCCCCACACTTGCCGCCGACGAAGATTTTGTTTCCGCATAGTTGATAGTCGCCCCATGCTTCTGCGCCGTAATCATTTCCATACAAGCCTCCGATGTTCCTGCATACTCTTCGCAAGTAGTGGGTTCGTAGAAAGCATAATACAGACGGAAGGTATTCAAATTGACATTCAGCAAGCCTGCAGTCCAAAGCTCCACCTGATCGAATGTCTTATCTGTTTCCACATAAAAACGTAACTTGCTTCCGTCGTTTCCTATCAGTCCCACTCCTACCGCATCATTTTCCGCCGTCAGTCCGGAAAACACTTCTTCACCACCTTTATACAGTCTGATAAAGAAAAACTTCAAGACATCGGCACCCAGCAGCTGATTATTTGTCTGCATTACAAAACCCACACGGGTTTTTCCTTTTTGCGTGTTAATCACCTTAGTTGATTTCACACTTGCCAGTCCTCCCAATTGAATCAAGCTCAACACATTGGTCGCTTCCGCATAGTTGTCATACTCAGCATCGACCAAATTTTGGGTGTCTTTTATCTTATTGAAAAGAGAAATGCCTCCCTGTGCCCCCAAAGGTTCCTCCACGCTATACTGTGTTGGATTTCCAGAAGTATTAATCATCATCGTATTACAACCCGCCACAGCTTCTTTTTTGTTGCGATGAATCACCGCATACGACCATGAAGTTTCTTTTTCTTCTCGGGTATATACAGCCTTTACTACATAGTCACCATTTACGGTCATGCCAGTTATGTGGTTGCCCGATATCTCAGGAGATGTAACTCCATTAGGCGAGCTAATAAGTGAATAGATTACAGTACCTTCCGATGGTGTCGGGAGGTTGTAATAATCGGTAGAAATGGTATCATTGCCAATGGTAAAATAAGAGGATACGTCTATCTCTACCGGGTCGCGGGAGTAGGCGTAATAATAATGGGTGTTACCTAACAGACCTAATATAGCATCAAGTAATCCTCCAACCAGTCCAGTATTCAATTTTATCTTTACACCATAACAATCCTCTTTAGCTATGGCACTCATACTTCCATCTTGAGTGCCTAATAAAGATATACCTATTCCACCTGATAAGACTTTCTCATTTCCCCAAACATACTTATTATTTACATCATTATTTGTAAGTTCAAATAAGGATAGGCCAGTTAAATCTATATCAAGTGTTTTGAATCCACCTGTCTTAAAACCGATTTCACTATCTTTTACTATTTTCTCGTTAAAATCTACATATAGTTCATGATGGCCCAGCATACTTAATTGTTCGGAATTGTCCGGATATTCATCTATAAGATTATTAGTGTTTCCCGCTCCCATTATACCACCTGGGTTTGTTTCAGCATTGCTATAGTATCCATTGTAGGTTGCAATCTTTTCGGGATTCTCCCCCACAAACGCATAGTAGAATTCCAGTCCACTAAGTACATCGACATCAATGGAAGCACAACCGATGCGTACTTCATCGAAAGGTTCAGTAGTAGTAAATGAAATTTCACTTAAACCTCCAGATACATTCAAGAGATTTAAGTTTAGTAACTGAAAATTATCACCACTTCCTGATGTAGAGGAACCGTCTTGTTCTTTGCCTTTTAAATAAGTCTTTACCCAAAAGCCTTGCAATACATTTAAGCTTAGTAAACCTCCTGGGTCTTTATACAAGAATCCGACCTTAATGCCATTAGAAGAATCGTAGTAAACACGATTGACATCTTTTACAGACAAAATTGGAAGCCCTGTATTTACCTCTGCCAATCCCTTCAGACTAACAAAGTTATCTAAGTTCTTGTCTACCAAATATTCCAACTTATTATCCGAGTTACTTAAAACGCCTACCAAATTCTTGGTTATCTGGTTGATTACTCTTCCTTCACCCACCAAAGGGACACGACAATTGGGCTTATATGTTGCACCATATATTTCATCCTGTACTACATCAAGACCTGAAGTACTTTCAGTTTCATTACGGGTTCCGTTATGTTCTACACTCTGTACCGAGGGAAGTAAATCCTCATCGCGGCATGAATAAAATACAACTGTCAGCAGTGCAGCCAGAAGCAGCGGCACCGATGCAGACCATTTCTTTCCGGCTATTCGACAGGCGGAAAGAAAACTCCTTTGTCTGGATGTCTGGAAAAATACGCTCATTATCTTTAAATTTTATAGTTTTTACGATAATACTTCACTTCCCCGTCGTGCATAAAGCAGTACTACCTGACTGCGGTTTTACGCGATTCTTTCTCTGAATAATGACGGAAAGCTGCCTGGCTCTTGCCTTCGGAATAATCATGAAAGACAGGCAGTCTTCCGGCTCCGATTCGTATCGTTCATGAGAAATCTCACTGTTGCCGGTGTCTTGCAGAAGAGCTTTTTGTTACTTGACTTCGGAAATTCAAAAAACAGGGGTAAAATAGTATTGCCCGAATGTCAGGCAATACTATTCGATATATCGGTCTGAAAATTAATCCAATTCCATTCCGTGAATCACTTCCCAGTTATCGTTTACTTTCAATACAAGTTCCTGCTTGTTGTTCAATGATTCTGGTTTGTCTTTATCCGGATCTGGAGTTTCTTCTGGTACTTCAGGATCTGGATCTTTACCCGGATTAGTCGGATCAGCTTGGTCATTCATTCTGGTTCCAATTCCATACAAGTGGTTACGTACAAGGCTGTAGGTGTTTGAAGATTCGACAGTTGCATACTCACTCCAATCTGAGCCAGTCCAATATGTAACTTTATTGTTATTTTCAGCTACCTGTCCATCACCTGAACTCAAATTCACTTCCCAGCTTCTGAGTACTGCTCCACCTGCATTTGTCAATTGCAAAGTCAAAGTCTGTTTTCCATCTACATGTGCAAACGGGATAACAAATTCACCACCAAAAGCAGAACCTTTCTGGAAAGTAGGATGACCTTCTCCATCTGAAGAATATGGATTTTTCCAGTTTTCACCCGCATCAATCAAATTATCACTGTCTGAATCTTTGATTTCTTTAAACCACTGAGTCAAATCAATAGTGCTGATCACATAAGCGTAGTTTCCTTCAGCTTTACCATTGGTACCGTTTACTACATATTTTACATTTGTACCATTACCAGAACCATTATAGGCAAGATCAACACTATTGAAGTTACCAAGAACCAATGACTGATTCTGAGCACTTGCAACCAGTTTCAGATATCTAGCATCCGCTATATAAGGAATATCCTTAACATAGGCAAAAGCACCTGCTACCTGACGGTTCAGTACTATCGGTTTCTTGAAACCTTTTCCTGTTTCAACAGTCAATTCCATCTGTCCGGCAAAAATTTCTTCACCAATCTCATTCGTAGCGCCCTCTTTAATTGGCAACACCATGTTTTCGTTGAAAGTACCTTCTTTTGCAACACTTGTTACAGCATCTAAAGTATAATCACTGTTACTGCTATAACCTACCGCATAAATCTTATAAGTACCGGCAGCAAGTTTATCTGCATCCTTCAGTTCGATAGTAGTCTGCCGACCGTGACCACCGGTAGTATATACTGTTGAAACATCATCAGTATTCCAATCAGAGATTTCTTTTACATATACCACCTTACCAGCATCACCACAAATCCACAGCTTCACATTTTGAATAGTCTGTTTAGCCTCAGCACTATACAGCGGACGTCCGGCACGGGTAGCCAGTCCGTCGCCACCATTTTCCACCTGAAGTGTGATAATCTGAGCACCGTCAGCTACACTCTCTACACCATTTCCGTCTTGCACATAGACAACTTCCTTGTCGCAAGAATAGAATGACAATGACGCTATCAAAGCCATTCCCAATAAGTAATTTTTCTTCATACTTAAAAAATTAAACTATAAATAATAACATTATCAATAATCGGTCAATCAATCCAATTCCATATCGTGCAGTAACTCCCAGTTGTCGTTTACCCGAAGGTAAATCTCGAAGTCGCCCTCACCGCTTCCGCCTTCGTCTACATACACATACTTCAGGATGGTAATCTCGTTACGCCCCATGGTGATGTTTACGTCCTGTGGTTCTAGCGTAGGATGGTAGGTTGCCCTGCCTTGGGTTCCGGCTGCCGACTTGTCGATAAACATCACACTCAGCGTAGAACCTTCGTACGAGGGTGAAGGGCACATCAGGGTTTCGCTCTTTATTTCACTGCGTATCTCCTGCCAGTCGAGCTCGGTATGTATATCGGTCAGAGTGGAATACTGGAAACCATTGTCTACAAAATTGTAAATATCCTGTATATCCTTGGTGGAAAAGTCGATGTTATCGGGGATTCCCTCCGCCTTGATAAGCAAGTTGCCCTTGGTACGCTCCATGGCCAGCGAATGTTCTTCGTTGCCGTAACGATAGTCGAACGTAGCACTTGCCAGATAGATGTCGTTTGCCGCCGCACCCACAGCTTCCATTTCTGCCGTAGTAGCATCTTCTCCCAGCGGTTCATCGCTCTTCATGTTTCCCCATACGGTAAGAGTATATTTTCCATACGGCAACGACTCGGGAAGAGTGATAAGCTGAGTCTGATCATCGTTGTCTACCAGCGTATTTTTCTGCTCTGCCACTACCTTTCCTTCGGCATCGTGTACAATGTAATATAGCGTGCTCACGTAATCGCGAAACGGCAGGTTTTCTGCTTTGCGCTCCATCAGTCCCAGCTTCACGGCATCGTTGATGTTGAAGTAATTCTTATCTTTTACTGTAAGCGTAACCTGCAGCGGCGGACAGGGAGGAATGGAGTCGCGTATGCAACTGCTCCACAGAAGACACACAGCCACCGGCAATACATACAATATCTTTATACCTTTACTCATAGTCTTTTCCTCCTGTCAATGCTTGAAATGCCGGTGTCGTAAGGTAAGGAAGGAAATCCGGCTCTGTTTGCATTCGTTCCTTCAATCGGCTGTCGGGCAGCGCATGTTCCAAACGGGCTGCTACCTCGTTCGCCTCTTTCTGCATACGTGCAGCCACCAGCGCACGTACGTATTCTGCCAGCGGAGTGTGGTCTTCGCAGCGATCCATAATGGAAGCCGCATGCTGTGTATCGCCAGCACTGAGCGATACAACCGCCGCATTCACGTCTTCGTACCCCCGCATCAGCGTGTATGCCTCTTGCAGCTTTCTTTCCTGTGCCTTAAGCAATGCCAGGTTGTAGCGCGCCTGAGGCAGTTCGGTATTGGTCCGAAGCAGCTCAATAGCTTTTTCGTTGTTTTCCTTATATACATATACGGCTGCCTTGGTATTCAGCACCTCGGGTGAATATTCTTTCAGCCCGTTGAGCACTGCCTCGGCCTCATCTGCCTTGTCTTCACGCAGCAAAAGTACCGCCAGATTATTGGCTGCCACCTGCGACTGCGGGAAGTAGTGCAGAATGGTACGGTATACCTCCTTCTTTTCTTCGGGAGTCTTCTTCAGGGTCGATACGCGCAGCAGCTCTTCTTCGTTGAAGGCATCGGGACGCTTGCCGTACATGTCGAGTAGTTCGGCATCGGTAGTGAAACTCTTCAGTGTATATGTATATACGTATTCTACCTTGCGGTCTTTCTGTAAGTAATTGTTTTTGATGTCGTTCCAGCAAGACAGACGGCGGATATAGCGTTCTGCCACATCGTCGTTCTCGGCATTATACTTATCTAATATCTCTCTTACCTTCAGCGAGTCGGGGTGTCCGTCGGCAATCATTGCCTGCAGTACCGGCATCCAGCCTTCGGGACGGGAACCGACACTGAAACGTGAAGCCTGCGACGCATTGATATGAAGCTGGTCTACCAGCCAGTTTTTGGCAGAATTGGCACGGTTACGCGACAAGGTAGTATTGAAAGCATACGAACCGTCGGCCGATGCCATACCGTAAATGCTTACACTGTTCAGTGTGGCAAGCGAGTCGGTCACGATTTTCTGCAGCGTAGCAAGCATACGGTTCATCTCGTTGCGGTTATCACCCAGCGAGAGGTTGATGTCGTAACGGTTTATCACGAACTGCAACAAAGCTTCTCCTCTGCCTTCCATAACCTTGGGACGGATAACAAACTCTGGCTCAATCCAGTTCAGTTGAAGCGATTTCTTGGGTTCTATCAGCGTAGGGATATTGTTGATGTAAGCAATATCTACGGTATCGGCAATACCACACTCACCACATCCGTCGGTAGAAAGTACGGCCACAATGCGTCCGCCGTCAATATCGGCAGGCACGGCTACCCGTTCGGAATAGGTTACATCGTACTCCTTGCGGTTGTTTACCTTGCGTGCGACATTTGCCAGTGTATCAACATAGCCGTCGAGAAGTACACGGCGGTTCATTTTCTTACTATAGATAGGAGCATCGAACACCATAGGAGTGTATTCTGCCAGCATAGAGTCTTTCTGCAGCAACTGCGGAACAACAATGAGGCGGGTACGACCTGTAAAGGCCTTTTCCGGAATGTGAATATTCACATCCACACCCACAGTAGACATGCTGTCGGGAGTAAGCGTACGCACCGGTGTTACCGCAACTTTCTTATTCATACCCGATGATGCACAGCCGGCTACTCCAAGCCACAAGCATCCAGCCCAGATTAAATATGTATATCTGAATTTCATATTGCAAACGTTTAAAAGATATAAGAAACCGATACAGCCAATTTTGTAAGCCCCCAATAATTTTTGGTCTTGTCTTCATGGCACTTACTGCAAGGAATGCGGGGACTCTCCTTATACCACAGGCGAGCGTATCCGGCACCAATCAGCGCTTCCAGGTTCCAGTGCGACGACAATATCCAGTTGTACCCATAGGTTACTCCCCCTCCAGCCAAGTAACCGTCGTATCGCTTATCACTGAAACCTCCATAATATTGTGCTCCATGCAAGTGAATTCCTACAAAATGACCTTCAAAACTCTCGCAGAACCAGTATCTCAATTCTGGTTGCACAAGCCAGAAACGCATTTTTCTGTCATCCTTAAACGTCCAAGGATTGTATGCCAGCTGCCAGTCGGTAGTAAACTTCCGGCTCAGACCAACTTCAATACTGGCATTAGGAGTGGTAGTTCCCCAATAAAGCATATTTGTCTTCAAAGCTACGTTTTGAGCATTTCCGTTTCCTCCGAAACACAGAAAGGCACATAGAAAGAATAATTTTCTATATTTTCGTATCATCTACACTATCATTTTATTTTTTTGCAAAGGTAAACAGCAACGGAAATACAAAAATTACAAATTCACGTCAAATAATTACAATTTACAATCACCCTATAATTCTAGTCAACCTATACAGTTTTTCCAATTGCTTCTTTTCGTATTTTATTAGGAGTCTTTCCAAAATATTTTTTACAGAATGTAACCAGATACGAAGTTGAAGAGAACTTATATTTTTCGGCAATCTCACTAAATGACAAATTACTCAAAGCAACATCGCGCTTCACAAACTCCTGTTTACGTAATAAGAGCCAGTTTTTGGCTGTTTCATTGAAAGTTTCCTTAAAGCGCCGATTAAACGTACTCTGACTCATATTTGCCTGTAAAGCAAAATCCTTGACATCAAATATCTTGCGGCTATTCATTAATACAAAATCCTTAAATTCTAAATTTTGGCCCAAAACGGGATAGAAAAACAAAGCCAGTTCTTCTTTTGTATATCCGGCACGCAAATACAAGAAAAGTTCATCACGCTTTATCTGATGATAGTGTATGCACCCCAATCCCTCTTTTAAACAATCTACTAGTAAAGAAAAGAAACTTTGCAGGCGCATATCCAATTTCAAGCAATATGGACTTTGATAAGTGCCTTCAGATATAAAACGCGACAACTGTTGAATGGAAAAACGCGAGCACAACTTCAAATCGTTTGCAAACGAACATAATAATAAGATAGTCGCTTTCCGAGCAAAGGTCGTTATTTGTTTATTTCTTGGAAGTAAAAACATATACCCCAATTGAGGAGTAAAATATTTATCTATTTCATATCTTATCTCAATATCTCCTTGTAACAAAATCACCAAAAAAGTTGTATTAAGAAACCGACGTTCCACAGTATACCCTTCGGGAATCTCCATCAACGTAAAAACTTTATTGAATTCTTCCGCATAATTAGTACACGAAATATGTTCATTTTTATACAAGAGTGTCATGCCTTTTCACTAATTAGGTTAATACTTACTCCTCAAAAAGCTTCTTTGACTTGTTAAGAACTTTACATATCCATTTATAAAAGCACAACAAATATAATTATTCTCTATATAAAAAACATACAAAAAAAAAGTTTTTTTCCTAATTAAACTAATCTTTCTCTAATGAAAATATGCTAAAATCAATAAGTAAAAACAGGCTAAATAGCCAAAACTTATCAACAAAAAATTTTATTTTTTGTACAAAAAATCCGGAAATTTGTACAATATCCTTTTGCTTTTGTACAAATTTCCGGAAAGGTTCCCCGATAAAAAAATCTCAATTATTTGTTTTTCTGCTTTTCACGGTATTCGGTAGGAGTCATGCCAAAGCGTTGCTTGAAGCACTTGCTGAAGTAACGCGGATCGTTGATTCCCACCATATACGAAATCTGTGTCATGTTAAACTCTCCAGTCTCGATAAGCTGGGCAGCACGCTTCACACGCATTTCCTTGATAAATTCTATTGGAGCAAGTCCGGTCAATGATTTCAGCTTCTTGAAGAAGACTGAACGGCTCACAGCCATTTCATGCACCAGATCGTCTACAACAAGTTCTCCATTGTCGATATTCCGTTCCATAAAGTTTGTCAGCTGCTCCAGGAAACGACGGTCCTGCTGCGACATGACATCTACCTCTTCTTCCTCATTTTCCACTTTCGGAGGATTGATATCCATCAGGTGGTCGCAATAGAACTGACGCAACTTCTGACGGCGTGCCAGCAGGTTATCAACACGTGCTTCGAGGTAAGTGGCACTGAACGGTTTGGTGATATAACTGTCGGCCCCCAGTTCCAGACTCTGCAATTTGGTGTCCATATCGGTCTTTGCAGTAAGCAATACGATTGGAATATGGCTGGTAGTCAGTTCCTCCCTCAGTTCCTTTACCAGAGTTATTCCGTCCTTCTCGGGCATCATAATATCGCTGATTATGATATCGGGCACATACTTAATGGCTTTCTCCAGTCCTTCCACTCCGTTGGCAGCTTCTATAATGCGGAAACGCTGGCTGAAAATGCTCCGCAAGAAGAAGCGCAACTCCAGATTGTCTTCTATGAGCAGCATTGTCTTTGTTTCAGAAACCGATGCCTTGTCAGCCTCATCAGCAGCAGGAACAGCTTCCGGCTTATCCTCCGGTACAGCAACGGCAGGAGTTCCGACATCCACAGGCAAGGAATGCTTGGATGCTTCACCGATTATTTCCACGTTATCCGACAAGACAAATTCGGCATTCTCACCGTAATGGTCTTTTCCCTTCAGGAAGTCTACGCTAAAGCAACTGCCTTCTCCTTCCTTACTGTCTACATGTATGCTGGCATGGTGCATTTCCACCAGTTCTTTCACAAGCGAAAGTCCGATGCCAGAACTGTTCGGATTGAACAGGTTCTTATCGAACAGGGTTTCAAAACGTACAAACAGTGAAGCCTTCTTATTTTCAGAAATACCTATACCCTGATCCTGCACTCCCACGGTAACCGTATCTTCATTTTCATGAATAAATACGGTAATGGTTTTTCCGGGCTGCGTATACTTGAATGCATTCGACAGCAAATTGAAGACTATTTTCTCTACCTTGTCAGCGTCTACCCACAACTTGAGCTTAGGCTGTTCGGTTTCGAAAATAAAATCAATCTTGTTCGACTCGGCTATGGATTCAAAATTCTCCATAATCTTATGTACAAAAGCGACGATATCAATCTGTTCGATGCACAGTTTCATCTTGTGATTCTGTATCTTACGGAAATCCAGAATCTGATTGACAAGCCTCAGCATCCGATGTGTATTACGTTCTACCACCTGCAACTGTTCGCGTACGTCCTTACTTAAATCCGAACGTTTCAAGATATATTCCAGCGGTCCCTCTATCAAGGTAAGCGGTGTACGGAGTTCATGAGAGATATTGGTAAAGAAGCGGAGCTTCATGTCCGTTACCTGCTGTTCGACAGACACCTCATGTTTCAACCGGTAAATAACGAAAAGTGTATAGGCTCCAACCAGCAGAATCAGCATAAAGCCTAATGTGTAAATCACATAGGCATAAGGAGTCTCCCAAAACGAAGGCTTGACGGTTATCCGCAAGGCACGTTCGTTCTCCACCCAGATACCGGCTCCGTTGGTCGACTTCACACGAAAGACATAATTACCTTTCGGCAGGTTTGTATAAGTAGCCGTACGCTGTTTACCCACATAATTCCACTCCTTATCGAACCCGTCGAGCATATAGGCATACTTTACATTTTCCGGGAAACTCATATCCAGAGCGGCAAAAGAAAGCGTTACGGTGTTTTCCTTATGCGACAAATACAAATGCGACAAACTGTTCAAAGACTCAGGCAATACAGATTCCGGTCTGGGAACAACATCTTTATTGGCTATCTTCAAGCCCGACAATACAATGCCAGGCACATAGGAGTTTTTCCGTATCAGTTCGGGAGTAAAGCACAAAAGTCCTCTGTTTGTTCCGAACAGCAAGCGTCCGTCTTCGGCACGTATTGCCGTACTTTCTTCAAACGAAAGCTCCTCTCCTATCTCCTGCTTCAGATAATTATCAAAATGATGGTTGACAATATCCATCTTGCTCAGACCGCTTTCCGAACCAATCCATATATCTCCTTTCGTATCTTCGGCAAGTGAAGAAAGCACATCGGTAGGAAGTCCGTCTTTTACCGCATACGAAGTAAACAGAGCGTTACCTTTTTTATCAAGGCTCTTAAGCTCATTCAGTCCTCCACCGAAAGTAGCAAAGAACAGACGTCCGTCGTGTGTAAGCAAGATATCGTATATATCGTTGCAGCTCAACACTTCACGCTTATTAGGCATGCACACGAACAAATGAAAATCAATCGTATCGGGACGTTCGAACTTTTCACTGAAAGCCAGCAGTCCATTGGAAGTAGCTACCCACAGCATACCTTTTTTGTCGAGCAACATACGACGTGCCTTATAGCAACGTTCCATTGGATACGATTTCAGATTATTGCGCGAGTTTATAAAACGGACACTTCCATCGCTCTCCTTTTCGATGTAATCGATACCTCCACCGAAAGTAACAATCCAGATACGACCGTAACTGTCTTCACACAAGTCGTACACATTGTTATGGCTCAGACTATAGATATCATTGGCATCGTAAGTATAATGAAGCATCTTATATCCGCTTCCCTGCGGTATCAGCTGAACGATTCCGTTTCCTTTCGTAGCAATCCAGATATTTTTTTTCGAATCCTCTATTATCTTATAGGCAGATCCTCTGAAAGGAGTACCAGTAAGTGATATGCGTCCGTCGACTGTAAGATAACCCTGCAACTGGAAGTCAAGAGAATACACAGAAACTTTACTATTACGTGTACCTATCCACAACTGCTTACGGGAATCCTGACAAAGCGAACGTACCTGATTGGCATTGGTATCGTACTTACAGTTCTGCGGCTTAATCAACTGGAATTCGTTTTTGAAGAATGTAACCTTATCCAGTCCTTTGGAGTGAGTGCCAAGCCATAAATTGCCCTGATGGTCGAGCATCATAGCATGAAGTTTGTTTGAGAAGCGCCATGCATCTGTTCCCACTTCATTATAGAAAGGCTTCAGCTCATTATTTTCTCTGTCGAACCAAGACAGTCCTCCTCCTATCGGATGTACCCACAGATTGCCTTGCTTATCCTCGCAGACAGCAAACTTTGGAGCATCACCCGGTTCTTTTTCAACCGGAACCTGTTCCACCTTGAACACCTCCGTCGACGGATTAAAATGACAGACCGTACCAATCTTGTTTACTTCGAACCAGACCTCATTATGACTGTCGACATATATTGACCGTATCGGATGCTGAGAAAAATCAAATTCATTTTTCAGACCGTAATACTTCAGTGATTCGAGCGCTGCATCTCCCACAACAAAGCCCGACCGGCGGGTAGCCATAATGACCTTTCCTCCAGACAATTCCCGTATGCTTATCACATCGTCCTGCAAGTCCAAGTCTTTCAACTCGAATGTTTCATCCTTCAGCGAGTATTTCCATACCCGTCCTTTATTAGAGGTAAAATATACGTGTCCGTTAACGAATGCAGCCGAAAAAAAAGACTGGTTAGGCCGTCCGGATTCAGGATGCGTATTTACAAAAAAAGGAGTCTGCTTTCCATTATTACCTTCGATGCAAAGCAATCCATCTTTTGTAAGCAGCCACTCTCTGTTTTTCTTGTCTAAAAAAACAGTCTTGATAGCAGTACCTTTTTCTTTTGAAGCAGTAGACAAATAAACTTTCGAAGCAAGTGTTCCGGTTTTCCTGTCAGGCACCACTCTGATACCTCCGTTTTTATCAGTAAGCAGCCATACGGTCCCATTATCCAACGGCAAAATAGAAGTTATAACCAGGTCTTTTTCAGCCCCATTTGCTGCAACTTCGGTAAACGCTTCCATCCGCTTATCGAAACGGAATGCCTTCCCATCGTAAGTAATGCACCATACATCTCCATACTTGTCGACCTGCAAATGGTCTACACGATTGGAACTCCATCGCATATCGTTTTCCTTACGGGCCTTATAAACCTTAAAGTCGTAGCCATTGAAGCGATTGATTCCATCCCACGTTGCAAACCATATCATACCGTCGTGATCCTGTACCATATCCATTACCGAATTCTCAGACAGACCATTCTCCTGAGAATAATGAGTAAACGTACAGTTCATTTGTGCCTGAGCTAAAGCACTGACGAACAAAAGCAAAAGGATATAAAAAAATTTTCTCATACTAAATTTCTGCTATTCGGACAAAAATAGGAAAAATTAAATGATTCCGCAAACATGAAAATCGGAGGGAGTCTAAAATTGTTTAAAATATTTCCCTTACAGAGATTCACTAGCAACCCAACCGATACGAACAAAAAACGGAGTATCCGCCATTATGCGAATCTCCGTTTTCGAATATTATTTAAAACCGGCGATGGGGAGGACCACCAAATCCTCCATGACGTCCGCCAGGTCCGGGAGGCGCAAAGCCGGGACCTCCCTTACCAGCTCCCTTACCGCCGAACAGGTTCAGACGATAGATGAAGTGTACCATGCAATAGCTATAAATAGCATTATACTCAGTATCCTGACGCATAGCAGCCGTAATTACACGACTGATATTGCTCTGGTTTCTCAATATATCATAGAACTGAATACTTACGGTAGCAGCATTTCCCTTCAAAAAGTCCTGAGAAATCTGAGCGTTCCAAATCAGTTCATCGGTATTCATACTCGACTCGGCATATCCTCTGCGGGAGTTCTGCGACAAATCTGTAGAAATGGACATATTCCACGGCAAACGCACATTGGTGCTGGCTCCATAAGCAAACTGGTAAGTATCCAGATTGTTGCTTTCCTGATAACTGTTTCTCGAATGGGTATAATCGAGTGAGCCATTCAGAGAGAATTCCCACCAGTCATTACGGTACGTACCTCTTAAACGTTCACCCAGCGACAAGCGTTTGGTAATATTCTTGTCTGTATCAGAAACAAGATTCTTCTCGCTTATATAGCTCACCATATTCTGGTAATTTGCTCTGGTAAACGTATTGATGGTATATTTCTTGTTTCTCAAGGCAATGTTAGTTCCCACCATTCCGGTCAGGTTCCAGTTTCCGTTAATATTTTCAGGAGTAGTAACATATCCACCGGTTTCCGGATCGTAGACTTTGCGGTCGCTTATATTGTTCATGATATTCTGGTAACGGAAAAATGAAAACATTCCCCGTTGTTTTTCCGTATTAAAGAAATTATATTCGGCACGCAATTCATTTGTAAATGTCGGCTTCAGTCCCGGATTACCATTCTGAATATTAAGCGGGTCTGTATTATCGGAGATAGGCAGCAAATCTACCATGTTCGGCTGAGAAGCCTGTCCGCGATAACGCAAGCGCAACTGACTGGTTTTTGAGAAATTATATCGGAAATCGAATGTCGGAGTAAAATTAAATACATTTCTGACAGTCGTTGTATCCAGATCACCTTTCTTATAAGAAAGATCCGACTTCTGAGGCTGGAAGCTGACTCCCGCATTCAAGCGCATCTTCTCACGTATCCAGCGGAAAGTAACATCCATCTGGTGATTATAATAATTATAGGCTGCACTCTTGCTCAAGTCGTTGTTAAGCACTCCCGGATTACTTTCATTCACTCCGTCACCAATCGTCCAGTTGTCACCCATATCGAATGTAGAATTATCTGTGGTAGAGTGTTTATACTGGAAATTGTAGCTGAACTGCAAAAATCCCCCGGTAAAAATCGGCTCACTGTACGTCAGACGCGCACTATAATCGTAGCTCTTTGTAGGAGTTGTAATATAGCGGTTCAATATTTCCATACGTTCTTCCGGAGTTTTCTGGAAATACTCTGTTTCCGATGTAGAAAACTGTTCACTGCTGCTATTGGTGTAATTATATTTTCCACGGAATGTAATATTCCGGCCAAGCTTGCCTAATCTCCGGTTCACGAGTACCGAACCTCCTACAGTCAGGTCATCACCTTTTTTCAGTGTATTCTTCAGCACCGTATTGATAATATCTTCTTCGGAAACCAGCGAAGTCAAGTCGTCCGTACCGAAAAGTTCATCAGTTGTATATCCAGGATCCTGACTGAATGTATAAGAGTTCTGTCCGTTGGTATTGTCGGTCTTACCATAGCTGAAACGAGGACGGAATACAAAAGTAGTCATGGTATCCGGTTTCCACTCGATAAAGGCATCTGCCACCAGCTTGGTAGTTTTATTGCGAGAATGGTCTAACGCGTTTTTAAAAGAACTGCTTTCCGATGATACAAAAGTTTCGGATGCCTGTTTACTGACGATATCAGCATCCTTATAATTAAAGTTGACACTTCCTTCAGTCTTCAACTTTTCTGTTTCAGTAGCAAAGTTCACACCTGCCATTTTCACAGCAGTCAGACCGTTTCCTCCCTTACGGAATCCTCCACCTCCACCGGGAAAAGCATTGTCATTTACGTTATTGACCGAACCGATGGCAGTCAGCTGGTTCTTGTTGCGGAAATGATTGATCATCACCTTTCCGCTATAACGGTCTTTCGTACCGGCAGCCAGATCGGTATTACCAATCCATCCCTGATTCATTCCGGGCTTCACACTCAGGTCGAGCACGGTTTCCTCTTCTCCATCGTCCACACCAGTCATTCGTGCCATATCCGACTGTTTTTCATAAGCACGTATCTTATCGATGATATTAACCGGCAGGTTCTTCATGGCGATATTAGGATCATCGGCAAAAAACTCCTTGCCGTCGATCATAATTTTCTTTATTTCCTTTCCGTTGATCGTAATCTTACCGTCATCGTCAATTTCTGCTCCCGGCAATTTCTTAACCAGTTCTTCCAGTGCAGAACCCTCCGGAACACGATATGCAGAGCTATTGTATACCAATGTATCTTCAGCAGCAGTAACCTCTGGTGCCTGAGCTACAATGACAGCTCCTTCAAGCATAATTGCATCCGAGTGCAGGGAGATTGTTCCCAGATTAAGACGTGGTTTAGAACTCGTTAATGTAATAGGCTGAAAAGACGGCGAATATCCGACAAAGGAAACCTTCAACAGATATTTACCCGGACGAGCTGACAAAGAAAAGCGTCCGTCCAAATCAGTCACATTACCAGCTACCATCGAACTATCTTTCAACGCAAGAATCTGTACCGTAGCCTGCATCACCGGGGAGTTATCATCTCCATCGACAACTGTACCCGAAACTAAACCTTTGCTACCTCTGCTTTGTCCAAAAGCGTATATCCCACAGGATAACAGTAGCAGCCCCATAACCCAGTTTTTCATTATTCCGATCTAATCAAATGTTTTAACGCTGGTTTGACATCAAAACATTTTAAAGGTTTAATATTGCAACCTTTTTTAAAACTTATTTTTTTCTGAACGTTTTTTCTATACGATGCTTCTGATACAAAAACTCCCAACAAATCACACAGATAATCAGATAAACTATTCCGACAGAATTGTCGGCCACCTGCAAATCCTGGTTTACAGCTCCCTTTATCAGCATCACGATGTAATACACTCCCCAGATATATAAGGCATATTTCATAGCTTTACTGCGCAGACATGCCGTCTCTTCGGCCTCATCCTTTACTTTAGAGAGAAAAATCATGAACAGCGACAGCCAGACAACCAACTTAATCCCCAATTTTACATAAATCAAATTCCCGTCGTGTACCTGACCAAACATATACATCAACAAAGGCACAAAAACAGATAAAATAAGTAATGCGTATCCTGCTATTCTACAGGCAACCGGTAATATTCCTTTCATAAATCAATTTATTGGTAAATTCAGCACAAAAATAATTAATTGTCAACGTACACACATGTACTTTTTACTTTTTTTCTATTTTTGCAGGAAAAACAATAGATTTATGAGTAAACAAGAAGTTGTAATCTGCCATAACCTGGAAGAAAACCTGCAAAAGGCAGTCACCAGCAAAACATACGATAAATTATTTATTCTGACCGACGAGCATACGCGCACGTATTGCCTTCCGATTATCGAAAAATATCCGTTTCTTGCACAGGCAGAACATATTTGCATCGGAGTGGAAGATATTCATAAGAATCTGGAAACTCTTGCCTACGTATGGAGCCAGCTTAGCAACAAGGGAGGTACACGCCACTCACTGATGATCAATCTGGGCGGAGGTATGATAACCGACCTGGGTGGTTTTGCTGCTGCTACTTTCAAACGAGGTATCGACATGGTTAACATTCCTACTACATTACTGGCCATGGTAGATGCTTCTGTAGGAGGAAAGACAGGCATCAACTTCAATGGGCTGAAAAATGAAATTGGAGTGTTCGCACCAGCCAATTATGTTCTGATAGACTGTGAATTTCTTAAATCACTCGATTATCCCAATATCTTGTCGGGATATGCGGAAATGCTGAAGCACGGACTTATCAGCAACACGGAGCACTGGAGCGAGCTTATCAAATTCGATATGGAGCACGTAGACTACAAGCATCTGCAACAACTTGTCGCTACTTCCATCGAGGTAAAAGAAAAAGTGGTAGAACAGGATCCTTTTGAGAAAAATATCCGCAAGGCCTTAAACTTCGGACATACCGTAGGTCATGCATTCGAAAGTTTTGCTCTGGAAACAGGAAATCCTGTATTGCATGGATATGCCGTAGCATGGGGAATGGTGTGCGAACTATATTATTCACATCTCAAGGTAGGTTTCCCAAAAGACAAGTTACGCCCTACCATACAGTTCATCAAGGAGCATTACGGGAAACTGGCATTCAGCTGTAAGGATTATGACCGTCTGTACGAGTTTATGAAACATGATAAGAAAAATTCCTCACTAGGCAATGTCAACTTTACCCTACTCGGTGAAATAGGTGATATCCATATCAACCAAAGTGCCACTCAAGATGAGGTATATGATATGTTCGACTTCTATTGCGAAACAATGGGCTAAAAGGCATTATTAAAGATATTACAGCGACAGCTTATTCTAAAAAAGCAGAAAAAAGCATATGAAATAATTTGCTAATTTAAAATAAAGCCTTACCTTTGCATCCGCAATTCGGGGTGTAGCTCAGCCCGGTTAGAGTACGCGTCTGGGGGGCGTGTGGTCGCTGGTTCGAATCCAGTCACCCCGACTGGTGAAAATGAAGGAGTTAAGTAATAAACTTAGCTCCTTTTTCTTTTATAAACTGACGGATTATTGACGGTTAAAGTGGACAACAAACTATCAAACATAAAGTTTTTACTACAGCGATTTGTTTTGAGTTGTTTATGTTTGCAGTATACATAAAATATATTTCAATTATTTCAAGGCAAAAATGATATCGAATTCATCTTTCCCCTAGTTTATCGTTATAAACTCTGAATATAATTTCTTTTGCTAAATTAAAATCAATATATGTATTAGAATATTCAATATCTAACAACTTATCCGACAACAAATAGTCATATTTTTGAAATATTTTACACTGACGTGGAAGAATTGACACTATTTCAATAGCACTCGGCATTTTCGTGCGTTCTAATAAATTAATATCTTCTTGTGTTATGTTTAAAACATAAAGACCATTATAAGAACATTCTTTCTTTAAACAATACTGCAAAAGCAATGCTATCGCACGATTTGCTTTTATTCCAGCCCATGTAAAGAAGTAAGAAGTATTTCCATATTGAAGAAAAAAGGTCTTTGACAAACTGTTTTGTTGAAAAAATAAGCGACTTTGATTCAAATGATTTTTTGCTTCGGTATAATCATCAAGGTAAGGATAAATAGTATCTACTTGATATATTTCGTACATTTTTTTTGCAATTATATAATCGAGTTCAGCACCATCACCACTAAAGAAAGCCAAGCCACCAGTTTTCATGGTAGAAACATACACCTTCATTGTATTTTCATCCACATCTTCTACAATCCAGCGTTTTCCAGAAAGAATAATAACCATATTTTTCTGTGGTTTATATTGTATCATCCCTATGTGTCTTGAATTTGCACTATTAATTACAGTAAACTCTATTGGAGAAACAAATGCCACATAAAAATCTGGTGATTTCAATATTTTTTCACCTAATTTACCAACCACAATTTGCTTTGTATCAAGCTGAGAGATAACAGACTTATTACCAAGTGATTTGAGTACTTCAAGAAACAATTCTGGAGTGACATTTTTGAATGCTCCATTCCTGCAAAGCATTAACCAACCCTCTTTAGGATAGAACCCACCAAACTGAGCAATAACAGCTAATATTTGTTGAATAAGAGTCGAGAAATGATAATTATTAATTGATGGCTTTTCATACTTATGTTGCCGCATTAACTCAATGACAGCTATATTTTGCACAAGACTACTCCTCAAATTATACAACAAACCATTATCTTTATTTTCAATAGAGAACACTCTTAAAATAGAAGGCTCGTTTCGTCTTCCAGAACGCCCAAGGCGTTGTCGCAAGCCTGAAACGGAATAAGCTGTACCAACTTGGGCAATTGATTTAACTTTTCCAACATCTATTCCTAACTCTAATGTCGAAGTACAAAAAACGGTTACCGGACATTCTCCCTTCTGTAAATCCCGTTCAACGGACTCTCTCTCTATTTTTGAGATACTGCCATGATGCACCCTAAACTCATTGGGTACTCCATTTATTTCACACATATCAGACAGATGTACTCCATATGATTCCGCATACCCTCGGTCGTTTGTGAATACTAGATTATTACTACCACGCAGTTTTTTATATATTTCTTGTGAAATAGAATCAGTTACATCTATATCTTTTGTCTGAATGTACTCCTTTACTAAAATTTTAATTTCATGATTACTATTCCCTTGAGGTGGAATAGCACATGGCAATGATTCATCATCGCGTAAAAAACATTTCACAGCGCTATAATCGGAAAATGTAGCACTCATCGCAATACGAGGTATTTTCCGCAGGATAATTTGCTCTATACGAGATAGCAAAGATTGCAATTGTTTTCCTCGTTCTGTACCTATAAAAGAATGTAATTCGTCTATAACAACATATCGCAATGAAGAAAAAGCAGATGGTAAAAAACGTCTTCGATTAATCAAAAACGACTCAAGTGATTCTGGAGTAATGATTATTATTCCATTAGGATTTTTGAGCGAACGTTTTTTCTGAGACATATCAATATCTCCATGCCAGGGTGTTACATTAATCCCCGTTTCAGTAGTCATATCTAAAAGGCGTCTGTATTGGTCATTAATCAAGGCTTTTAATGGGCTAATATACAATACTTGAAATCCATTAGACGTATCATTCTGCAATAATGATGTCAAAATCGGGAGAAAAGCAGCTTCTGTTTTTCCTCCAGCTGTAGATGCACTTATAATAACATCGCTTCTTCCTTCAAGAACAAAAGGAATAGCATTCTCTTGAATATCTTTCAAAGAAGTCCACCCCTGTTTCCATATCCACTGACGAATGCGGATATCGAGAAGCTCAAATGATACAGAAACCCTTGCCATAAAAATCTACAATTTAAATGAAGCAAAAACATCATTTTCTTCATTATTCTGTACTTCTGATTGTTGTGCTATAATTTCTCCAACTTCTGTTGATTCAATATCTTTTGTTATTTCAATTTTTTCAATCATATCTGACCATTGTAAATTTGGATATTGTTCAAGCATTGATAATAAATCCAAGAAACCTTTAATGGTATTTCGCGGTGTTCGAAAATAGCTATCTCCTATTTTATTTGCACAATGATTTAAATACGCGATTAATGCAACATCAGGAACTAAATACTTACTTTCATCACCACAGGCAAAAACATTTCTCAAATTTTTAAGCAATAAGTATAATTCTTCTTTCGTAAGATTAGACAAACGTAATACTGTAGAGTTATAATCAACCAACCCCAGTTTTTTTGAAAAGTTATTTTCTGCCAAACGGGATTTTAATGCTTCATAACTATAAAGCCCTCTATTTCCATCAGTTAAAAAATCGGGAGTACCTGACATAATAAATCCAATATTCGTTAATGTACCTTGGAGTGTATTATTTAAAATATTCAAGATTTCTTCATAATTTGCTTTACGAGAAATGCTATTGGATATTTTATATAAATTCACCATTTCATCCATGCATATTAATAAACCTTTATATCCAGCTTTCCGTATGAGAATAGCATAAAGCTTCAAAGTATTAAATAATGAAGAGTCATCTATAAATTCACGTACACCAACCTCTCGTAAACTATCTGTTTTAGTCGTATATTCCGCTTTTAGCCAGCGAAGTATACAATCCTTCAATATATTATTCCCTTCTTCATAAGCTTCCCAATACTTTTTAATTACTTGCGCAAAAGTATATCCGCCCGGATATTCATTTAATTCACTCAGCTGTTCATGAATAACCGATGTTACATTTCGTTGGTGTTGTTCTGCCTCAGTTCGTGCCATGGAAATGAATTTTTCCAAAACATTCTGCAAAGCATTTCCATCCTGCTTAGTACGCGTGGATAGCGACGCTATTAACTCTGACAGAAGAAGACGTGCCTGTCCGTCTGTCCCATGCAATCGTTTAGTAGGAGATAAATCAGCATTCATCGTCACTAAACCTTGCTGTAAAGCTATACTTCTTACTAAGGAAAGAAAGAATGTCTTGCCAGAACCATATTCCCCAATGACCAAACGGAAAGAAGTGCCACCATCAGCAATAGTTTTTATATTATTAATGAAAGATTTCAGCTCGTCGCTTCTGCCTACCTGAACATGCTGCAACCCCAATCGTGGTACTACACCACTTCTTAATGACTGGATAATAATATCACGCTCTTTTGTTTTTATCATATTAAATTCTCCTTATAATCTAATGTCACATACAAGTACTCACCATCGTCTTCAACAACGACATCATCGACTTTATCGTATGCAAAGTCGTTTATTTGCTCCAATACAGCTCCCAACATTAGCCCCATTTCTTGACATCTGTTTTCTATTTCCTCACGTTCCCATTTTTCTTTTGATAATAATAATGTTAGAACATCTTTCCATTTATCTGTTGCTGTATTGTCTATAGTATTTTGAGATGTAGGAATATCTTCATCAACAAATATTTCAGAAAGCAATTCTTGTGCATTTTTTGTTTGTTGTTCAAAGATATGTAGTTTTTCCGAATTCAAAATAATATTGGTATCTATCTGGTTATTTCCTTTTTCTATTTCAGTACCTATTACAAATTCAACAGCCCCTGATTTCTTTTCTATGGTAGCAAAACCTTCTCCATCTGTTAGAATCCTATGGATTTGCGAATGAATATTATTTATTTCTATTCCGAGTAAGGGCAGAATTTTTTTTAAGCCATCAATACGCTTTGGATGAACATCACCATCAACACATGCAAGCCTAATCAATGCATTACCCATCAAAGTGCATTGTTCATTTGTCAAAGCTTCAATCGCATTACGAATCTGCTTATCAATGGAGGGACGTTTTTTTGATGAAAAACGCCATCTGACAGAAGCTGTTAAATGACGCCGATTTCCAACTGTATCAGCATTGTATGAAACTTGCTGTTCAACAAAATCAAAATCATCTTCCAAAACTTTATCCATCAATACCACATAAGATGCTAGTTTAATAAATAGTTCTATACTTTTATATTTTAAAGTCCTTTCAGTAGGATAACCCTCTTCATTTCTATATATTACACATACATCTCCAAAGCTAAATTTCTTATTATCAACAGTATAGTCAGGAACAATACCAAAACCCATACGCTGAAGACCGCTAATTAGGGAATCAATATAACTTATATATATCTTTTGAGCATCTCGACGTTTAAATTCGAATAAATCAAGTAACCAATCAATAGGTTTTATTAAGTAGCAATTAGTCTGCATTTCATTATCAATAAAAGCGACCAATTCTTGAATTGCTGGTATTTCTTGAAGACGAACTTCAGGTGGTAGAAATAATATAGCCATTAATGTTTCTTTCCCACTACTGCGTTCCTTTTCTTGATTATAAGTTCGAAATCTTGATTTAATGTTCCAATACCCCTTTTCAATAGCATCATAAATTGTCCATAGCCATAAAGGGAGAGAATCAATTTGATAAAATAAATCTACTTTTTCCGAATAGAAACAACAATTACAATAATGATAATCAACAGATTGTTCTGTTTTTCTTATCTGAAAATCGATATTTAAACCTTTTATATTATCATCATAGATATCAATAAAATATCGTTTAGCAATACTCTTACAAACTTTAGGAATAAGCTCATCAATATCATAAAATTCACATGCAATGTCAAATGCTCTTTCAGAGGATAAAACATTTTCATTTGTCAAGCTACTATAAATATAAAAATTCTGACATAGACGATTATTCCGTAATAAATACTTAATATCGAAATCATATAATTCATCACGAAAGTATTTTATAAATACATTCCCGATAAAATCTCCCAGTTTCTTCATTATAAGCCATCTATCCCCTCTGAAAAGTTGTTGTTCGAGGGAATTATATAGTTTAATTGCCTCTATTAATATATTTTTACGTTCCATTATATTTGTTTGGGGATCAATAAACATTCTTATTTCCAAGCCATACAGATAGAATAACAATATTTCTATTGAAACATTGGAAACATTTCTTTTTTCGGATAACCACATTAAATATTCATATTGTAAATATGGAAACATATCCTTATATGAAGAAAATGGGACATAATTTTCAAATACTCCATCTTTAATTGTAATTTTTGGATCTAGTACGCTTCCATAGATATACGATTCTTTGTATCCATCATATTTAATTCTTTCTCTATCTGCAATATAATTTGGTAAAAGGAAACACTCTCCAATATAAAAATTGCCACGTGTTAAATTAAATCCTTGCACTTTTACAGTCATTGTCGGTGTTACCCACTGGCATAATTGACCACAAGAGTTATTATAATATTTCAATTTATTCTTAGTTTCTTCTTGGTTCAAAATAGCTATACTATTTAATAAAGTTTTAGAGGTATATCTTGCCGTTACTGGATAATTTTCAGCTAATTTATCAAGTTGTAATTTGAGCAAATCATAATCTTTATGCTTTTTATAATCGTCACAAAGATCAAACATCAATACAAAAGCATAGTTCGAATTATCTTCAATATTCAGATAATGTCCTTTTAAAAATTCTTCTTTAAAATGATTATAAAACTGTTTTTGAACCTGATTAGCATTCTCTAAATAACTTGCTGAGTATACGTAAGTATGTTCCCAGTAAGGGACTTTATTTATTGGATGATTGTTATTTCCTGCTTCAGACTCATAAGAATCCTTTGTAGAATATTCCCACATGTTATTATCAGCAGAATCTATTTGATTATTATTATCTTCATTTTCTTTAATATTACTGGGATATAAACCTTCTATAATATTATCTTCGCTGGAAACCTCCTTCTTTATTTCTTGTTGCATAGCATGGTTTAGCAATCCAGATATAATTTGTGACACAAGTAATGAATGTGTATTAGACTTTTGCTTCTGTTCATATTCAAGCATTCGTTTTTTTAATAGTATTGTCCAATATCTATAATAATAACTATCTAGATCGCAAAATTCTATCTCTTTTTTTATA
>ULIT01013601.1_pt1 | contig 28759 bp, 19 predicted proteins | sample 1950521 | NCBI WGS metagenome assembly ULIT01 (sample SAMEA4835454, study PRJEB28245) | human gut metagenome | biome: gut microbiome; material: fecal sample | place: Denmark | collected 2008
AACCTTTTGGCGAATGGAACAAAGCCAAAATCATGGTCTACAAAGGCACTGTAGTACATGGACAGAACGGCGAAAACGTACTGGAATATCACCTGTGGACCAAACAATGGACAGACATGCTCCAAGCCAGCAAGTTCAGCCAGGAAAAATGGCCTTTGGCTTTCGAACTGCTGAATAACTGTGGTGGCGAAAATCACGAAGGCTTCATCGGCTTGCAAGACCACGGCGACGACATCTGGTTCCGCAACATCCGTATCAAGGTACTCGAATAACCCCTGAAGTACACTTAAAGAAAGCTCACCCCAGATCTCCCCGTTTCTCTACAAACCACCTCAATTGGATTCTCTAAAATCCAGAATGAGACTTGAGAGAACAGGTATCATCTGTGGTGAGCTTCCATCTATTTTCGCAACGTATCATTTTCCAAAAACAATCGTACAACCATGAACATCAAACATCTATTGTCTGCATCCATACTCAGCCTGATGCTGACACAAATGTCATGTACGAGCCAGGCTGGCGAAGGTACACCTCAACAAGATGAAAAAACAGCCAAGGAAGTCTGCATCCAACTCTACTCCGTAAGAGATCTGCTGAAAGACAACACTCAGCTGGAACAAGTATTACAGCAACTGGCCGACATGGGCTACACCAGCGTAGAAGCCGCAAACTACAACGACGGCAAGTTCTATGGCAAGACACCTCAAGAATTCCGCCAACTGGTAGAAAAGACAGGAATGACCGTCCTCTCCTCACACACAACCCGCTCACTAACATCGGAGGAGCTCGCTTCTGGAAAATTTGACAAAGCACTGGAATGGTGGAAACAATGTATAGCTGACCATAAGGCCGCAGGTATGAAATATATTGTTACCCCTTGGATGGCCGTTCCTAAGACCATCAAAGAGCTGCAAACCTATTGTGACTACTTCAACGCAGTGGGTAAACTTTGCCAAGAAGCAGGCATTCAATATGGCTATCACAACCACAGCCATGAATTCCAAAAAGTAGAAGATAAAGAAGTGATGCTGGATTACATGTTAGCCCACACCGATTCCGCTTACGTATTCTTTCAGATGGACGTCTATTGGGTAGTACGCGGACAAAACAGCCCAGTAGACTACATCAATCAATATCCAGGCCGATTCAAGATGCTTCACATCAAAGACCATCGCGAAATAGGCCAAAGCGGCATGGTAGGCTATGACGCAATCTTCCGCCAAGTCGATAAGGCTGGCGTGCAGGACATCGTAGCCGAAATTGAACAATACAGCGTACCTGTATTAGAAAGTGTACAGCAGAGCCTTCATTATCTGCAAGAAGCCTCCTTTGTTCCTAACAACTACACTCGCCAGTAAAATCCGATGATTGACGTCCTACTGATCATTCTAGGCATCCTCTGCCTGCTGGCAGGCCTGGCAGGATGCATCCTCCCTGCCCTACCCGGCCCTCCGCTGGCCTATGGGGGCATGTTACTGCTCCACTTTACCGACCGCGTACAGTTCAGTCCTACGCAGCTGGTGGTGTGGCTCGTGCTGGTCGTTATCGTCCAGGTACTCGACTACTTCGTCCCCCTGCTGGGCGCCAAGTATAGCGGTGGCAGCCGATGGGGCGAGCGTGGATGCCTGGCAGGCACCCTCGTAGGCTTGTTCTTCATGCCATGGGGCATCATCCTCGGCCCCTTTCTGGGTGCCTTCATCGGCGAACTGCTGGGCGGACGCGAGGCGAAAGAAGCCCTCCGTTCAGGCCTTGGCTCGCTGGTAGGCTTCCTGCTGGGCACGGTAGTGAAGTGCGCCCTCTGCGGCTATTTCCTTTGGAAGTTTGTGGAAGCCGTATGGTGAAAAAAAGGAAAGCAATGCTTTCTCCACCAGAAAGCACTGCTTTCCTCTGCAAAAAACAGTGCTTTCCCTGGCGTGGCAGATACAGCACTGAGTTCACTCCCCGCCTCCAAGCCTCAAAAGGCGGAAAATAAATCTTAATCTTCCCCAAGCGACGGCACAAAAGTCTAAGATTTCCAATATAATTGTGTATATTTGCCGTCGGCTCGAAAGGGGAACTACCCAGAGAAAAATAACGGAAGAAGAGGAGGAGCAACCTGCCGCCCGCAAGTTATTAACAAAAAGGGCGACTTATCAACCGTTTTTGCAATCTCTTCCCTTTTCATGCTGGCACTATCAGAAATAATCGCTTATTTCGCCGCCGATAAATGATAGAGAATATGGGAAAAATTATTGCAATGGCAAACCAAAAGGGAGGCGTGGGCAAGACTACCACCACCATCAACCTGGCAGCCTCGCTGGCCACCCTTGAAAAGAAAGTGCTCGTTGTGGACGCCGACCCCCAGGCCAACGCCTCATCTGGGCTTGGAGTGGACATCAAGCAAGCCGAATGTACTATCTACGAGTGCATTATCGACCGTGCTGACGTGCGTGAAGCCATCCATGACACGGAGATAGACACACTGAAAGTCATCTCTTCTCACATCAACCTCGTAGGCGCCGAAATCGAAATGCTCAACCTGAAGAACCGCGAACGGATCCTGAAGGAAGTGCTCTCGCCGCTGAAAAGCGAATTTGATTATATTCTGATAGACTGCTCGCCGTCGCTGGGACTCATTACCGTCAACGCGCTTACCGCCGCCGACTCGGTCATCATCCCCGTGCAGGCCGAATACTTCGCGCTCGAAGGCATCAGCAAGCTGCTGAACACCATCAAGATCATCAAGTCGAAGCTGAACCCGGCCCTCGAAATCGAAGGCTTCCTGCTGACGATGTACGACTCGCGCTTGCGACAGGCCAACCAAATCTACGACGAAGTGAAACGCCACTTCCAGGAACTGGTGTTCAAGACCGTCATTCAGCGCAACGTGAAACTGAGCGAGGCGCCCAGCTACGGCCTGCCCACCATCCTCTACGACGCAGACTCTACAGGCGCCAAGAACCACATGGCACTGGCCAAGGAGCTGATAGAAAGAGAAAAATAAAGAAAAAAAGGAAACTGACAGATATGGCACTAAAAAGAAATGCATTAGGACGCGGCCTGGACGCACTACTCTCCATGGACGACGTGCAGACCGAAGGCTCTTCCTCCATCAACGAGATAGAGTTGTCGAAGATTGTCGTCAACCCCAACCAGCCGCGACGTGAGTTCGACCCGACTGCCCTGCAGGAACTGGCCGACTCCATCGCCGAGATTGGCATCATCCAGCCCGTCACGCTACGCAAGCTCTCGGACGACGAGTACCAGCTCATTGCCGGCGAACGACGCTTCCGTGCCTCGCAGATGGCAGGCCTCACCCGCATACCCGCCTACATCCGCACCGCCGACGACGAGAACGTCATGGAAATGGCCCTCATCGAGAACATCCAACGCGAAGACCTCAACTCAGTGGAAATAGCCCTGGCCTACCAGCACCTGCTCGAACAGTACGGCCTGACGCAGGAGCGCCTGAGCGAACGCGTGGGCAAGAAACGCACCACCATCGCCAACTACCTGCGCCTGCTGAAGCTGCCCGCGCCCGTACAGATGGGCTTGCAAAACAAGCAGATAGACATGGGACACGCCCGCGCTCTCGTGACGCTGGACGACCCCAAGCTGCAAGTGAAGATCTACGAGGAAATACTGGAGCATGGCTACTCCGTCCGCAAGGTGGAAGAAATCGTCAAGTCGCTGAGCGAAGGCGAAGCCGTGAAGAGCGGAGGGCGCAAGATAGCTCCCAAACGAGCCAAACTGCCCGAAGAATTCAACCTGTTGAAACAACAACTTTCAAACTTCTTCAGCGCCAAGGTCCAGTTGACCTGTTCAGAAAAGGGAAAAGGCAAAATCAGCATCCCTTTCAGCAACGAAGAAGAATTAGAACGCATCATCGGCATCCTCGACACGCTGAAAAATAAATGACAAGAAGAAGACTTAAATATCAGATACTGACAGCCCTGCTGCTCTGTTTCCTACAGGCGGCAGGGATTGTCGTGTATGGGCAGAACCGCCCTCGCGCCGCCCTTCGCAGATCGCACGAGCTGCAGGCCGACACGACCCACAAGACACTCTCGCCTCAGCAACAGGCCTTAAAAGCCGACACGCTGGACGCTCTGGCAAAAGCAACGGCCGACAGCATTGCCAACGAGAACAAGAAAAAAATGCTTGAACTGACGGCCAGCCCCGACATCAAGCAAGAAAAAGATCCGACGGACAGCCTGAGCCGCGAACTGAAACGCAAGCAATGGGTACCCAATCCGACCAAAGCTACTTGGCTGGCACTGGTCATCCCCGGCGGCGGACAAATCTACAACCGTAAGTATTGGAAGCTGCCCATCGTCTACGGCGGATTTGCAGGTTGTGCCTATGCCCTGACATGGAACGGCAAGATGTACAAGGACTATCAAGCAGCCTACGTCGACGCCGTCAACGAGAAATGGGACTCCAGCAGTATCACCGACCTGCTACCGCCGGGCTACATCGACCGCGTATCGCACTCGCAAATCACAGAAACCCTGCGTAAGCGCAAGGACACCTATCGCCGTTGGCGCGACTTGAGTATCTTCGCCTTCATCGGCGTCTATCTGATATCCGTGGTCGACGCTTATGTGGACGCCGAATTGTCCAATTTCGACATCGGCCCCGACCTGAGCATGAAGGTGGAACCCACCCTCATCAACAACCAGACAGGAGGCTACTACAACCCAGCCACACTGAAAGACAAATCCGTGGGCGTGCAATGCAGCTTCCGCTTCTGAAAAACGAATACTCACCACCAAACCGATATAGAAAGAATATGAAGAAATTGATCATAAGTTCCGCCCTGATGTTCGCCACCTTCCTGGCCGCCCCTCTCCATGCGCAGGAAAGTGTCAACGTAGTCATCAACGAAAACGGAACCCAACGCGAAGAAACCATCGACCTGCCCCGAAGCATGACCTATCCGCTGGACAGCCTGCTGAACGACTGGAAAGCCAAGACTTACATCGACTTGGGAAAGGATTGCAGCACTTCGCATGAAAATCCGCTGTTCAGCGACTCCATCTACATCGACCGCCTGTCGCGCATGCCGGTCATTATGGAGATGCCCTACAATGAAATCGTGCGCAAGTTCATCGACATGTACGCCACCCGCCTGCGCAATCAGGTGGCCTTCATGCTCAGCGCCTGCAATTTCTACATGCCCATTTTCGAAAAAGCCCTTGATGCCTACGATCTGCCTCTCGAACTGAAATACCTGCCCATCATCGAATCGGCCCTGAATCCTTCGGCCGTATCGCGCGCAGGTGCTGCCGGACTTTGGCAATTCATGCTTCAGACGGGCAAACTCTATGGTTTGGAAAGCAACAGCCTCGTAGACGAACGCCGCGACCCCATCAAGGCCACTTGGGCTGCAGCACGCTATCTGAAAGACCTTTACGGCATCTACAACGACTGGAATCTGGTCATCGCCGCCTACAACTGCGGTCCCGGCACCATCAACAAGGCCATTCGTCGAGCAGGAGGCAAGACCGACTATTGGGCCATCTATAACTATCTGCCCCGCGAAACACGTGGCTACGTACCTACTTTCATTGCGGCCAACTACATCATGTCCTACTACTGCAAGCACAACATCTGCCCGATGGAAACCAACATTCCTGAGGCTACAGACACCATCCAGGTAAGCCGCAACCTGCACTTCGAGCAAATCGTTGACATCTGCCACGTGCCGATGGACGAACTCAAGAGCCTCAATCCGCAATACAAACGCAGCATTATCCCAGGTGACAGCAAGCCGCAAACCCTGCGTCTGCCCATGAATGCCATCAGCACCTTCATCGACAACCAAGACACCATCTACAACCACCGCCAGGCCGAGCTGTTCAAAAATCGCCGTACCGTATCCGTGGCCAGCAGCAGTACTTCCAAAGTCGTAGCTGGCAATGGCAAGCCCATCTACTACAAGATAAAGAATGGTGACACGCTGGGTGGAATCGCACAACGTTATGGTGTCAGTGTCAGCAAGCTGCGTAGCTGGAATGGCCTGCGAGGCAACAATATCCGTGCAGGAAAGACGCTGAAGATATACAAGTAAAAGTATACTTACCTTACCGCCTCTTCCAAATAATTCGGGCATAACCGATGTTTTAAACAACAAAATGCTTGTCCGATGTCAAAATTTGCTTATTTTTGCAGAAAGTGAAGTAAATTGGATACGGATATGGAAGAGAACCTTGATCTGAAAGAGAAAGAGAAAGCGGAAGAAGCGATGATACAGGAAGCTTTTCAGGACTTGCTGAACTGCTATCTGGCTACCAAACACCGCAAGCGTGTTGAAATCATCACCAAAGCATTCAACTTCGCCAACCAGGCACACAAAGGCATCAAACGACGCTCGGGCGAACCCTACATTCTTCACCCCATCGCCGTAGCCAAGATTGTGTGCACCGAAATCGGATTGGGTTCAACCTCCATCTGCTCAGCTCTGCTGCACGATGTTGTAGAAGATACTGACTACACAGTGGAAGACATCGAAAACATCTTTGGCCCTAAGATTGCCCAGATTGTAGACGGACTGACCAAAATCTCAGGTGGTATCTTTGGCGACAAGGCTTCTGCACAGGCCGAGAACTTCAAAAAACTGCTGCTCACTATGAGCGATGACATCCGCGTCATCCTCATTAAGATTGCCGACCGACTTCACAACATGCGCACCCTCGGCTCCATGCTTCCCAGCAAGCAATACAAAATTGCGGGCGAAACCATGTATATCTATGCTCCGCTGGCCAACCGCTTGGGCCTCTACAAGATCAAGACCGAACTGGAAAATCTCAGCTTCAAATATGAACATCCTGAGGAATATGAAGTCATCGAGAAGAAGCTGGAAGCTACAGCCGCCGAACGCGACAAGGTTTTTAAGGACTTCACGGCTCCTATCCGTGCCCAACTGGACAAAATGGGCATGAAGTACCATATTTTGGCACGTGTCAAGTCCATTTACTCCATCTGGAACAAGATGCAGACCAAGCATGTTCCCTTCGAAGAAATCTACGACATCCTGGCCGTCCGCATCATCTTCACGCCCAAGAATCTGGAAGAAGAACTGAATGACTGTTTCGACATCTATGTAGCTATTTCCAAGATATACAAGCCCCACCCCGACCGACTGCGCGACTGGGTAAGCCACCCGAAAGCCAACGGTTATCAGGCGCTTCACGTCACCCTGATGGGCAACAACGGCCAGTGGATCGAAGTACAGATCCGTAGCGAACGCATGAACGACGTGGCCGAACAGGGCTTTGCCGCCCACTGGAAATACAAAGAAGGCGGCGGTAGTGAAGACGAAGGCGAACTGGAAAAATGGCTGAGAACCATTAAAGAGATTCTAGATGATCCGCAACCTGACGCTATCGACTTCCTCGACACCATCAAGCTGAATCTCTTCGCGTCCGAGATATTTGTGTTCACACCCAAGGGCGACCTGAAGACCATGCCCCAGAACTGTACGGCACTGGACTTTGCCTTCTCCCTACACACCGATATCGGCAGTCATTGTATCGGTGCACAGGTCAATCACAAGCTGGTCCCCCTGAGCCACAAACTACAAAGCGGTGACCAGGTAGAAATACTTACCTCGAAATCGCAACGCGTGCAACCCGAATGGATGAACTATGCCACCACAGCACGCGCACGTGCCAAAATAGCCTCCATCCTGCGCAAAGAAGCCAAAGCCAACCAAAAGGAAGGAGAAAAGATTTTAGCCGAATTCCTTAATGCAGAGGGCATCCGTATGGATGAAGTGTCTTTAAACAAACTGACACGCCTGCACAACTTCCATACCCACGACGAACTGCTGGTTGCCATCGGCAGCAAGAAACTGGTGCTGGGCGATGCTGACCGCAATGCCTTCAAGGAGAAACAGGAAAAGAGTTGGAAAAAGCTGCTATCCTTCTCGTTCGGCAACGGAAAAGAAGAAAAAGATACAAATGAAGGAAAAGGTTCACAAGAGAAAATACAACAGGAAAAGATAGATACCAAAAAGATCCTGAAACTGACCGAAGAAGCGATCTCCAAAGAATACATCATGGCCGATTGTTGCCACCCCATCCCAGGTGACGATGTGCTAGGCTACATCAACGAAAACAATCAAGTCATTATCCATAAGCGCCAATGCCCTGTAGCAGCCCGTCTGAAGAGCAGCTACGGCAATCGTATCATAGCTACCCAATGGGATACACACAAGGAACTTTCCTTCCTTGTAACCATCTATATCAAAGGTATAGACAATGTAGGACTACTGAATGAAGTGACACAGGTCATCTCGCGTCAGCTGAATGTCAATATCCGTAAACTGACCATGGAAACCAACGATGGTATCTTCGAAGGAAAAATACAACTCTACGTGCACGATGTAGACGACGTACGTACCATCTGCAACAACCTGAAACAGGTGCAAAACATCAAACAAGTATCAAGAATTGAGGACTAACGATCTTCTGGCGAAGACTGTAGATCGCCGATATTTTCCTTCAGCGCCTCCAAGTCGTCGTAGGTAAAAGCATCGAGCGCATCACGCATAGCCAGAAGCTCCTCACGGATGCTTTTCAGACGGTCTACAATTTCATAGCTGCGTAGCGTGGCTTCCTTGTTGTTCCTCAGACGCTGACGGGCTCCTGGCAGTGTCATGCCCCGTTCCTTCACCAGATGGTAAATCAGCCTCACTGTCTCTACATCCTCCTTACGATACTGGCGAACACCACGCCCAGCTTTCTTAGGACAAAGCTGAGGAAACTCTTTCTCCCAATATCGAAGCAGCGACTCGTTAACCCCGAACATCTCGGCGACTTCACTGATTGAGTAATACAACTTCAAGTTCTTATCGATATTCAACACGGAAGCAATTATTTAACAATCTGACGATAAATAATACATAACTCTCTCAACTAATCCAGCACCTTACCCTGGTTGGCTGCAATCTGTATCATGCGGTCATAATCCTCGGCACTCAGATCCATAAAGTAATAATTGACGGGATTGACCACCTGCCCTTTGACGTGAACCTCATAATGCAAATGCGGACCGGTACTCTTACCAGTACTGCCCACGCCGCCTATCACTTCACCGCGTACCACTTTCTTACCCAGTTTCGTACGAAAGTCCTGCAAGTGGGCATACCACGTCTGATAGCCAAAACCATGATCAATGATGATGGTATTGCCATATCCAGTCTGCCATCCCATCTTCACCACCGTACCATTGCCCGTCGCATAAACGTCTGTACCTGGATGGGCAGAGAAGTCCATGCCCGAATGGAATTTAGTCGTGCCATAAATCGGATCGACACGTGTGCCATAGCCCGAAGCCGTCTGCTTCAAATCCTTATTTGAAATGGGCTGTATGGCCGGAATGCATCGAAGCATCTCATCATGCTGCTTGCACATGCGTGCAACGTCATCGAACGAACGCGACTGAATATAGAGTTGCTTCGTAAGCATATCCATCTTCTGCGTGGTATGTACTACCAGTTCCGAGTTAGCCATCTTCATCAGGTGTTCGTAACGGTTGGTTCCACCATATCCCCCCTGGCGAATAGCCGTCGGCACAGGGTCGGCCATGAAGATGACCCGATAAAGATTGTCATCGCGTTGCTGGATATCCTGCAACACGCCGATAGCCTCATCCATCCGACGCGAAAGCACATTGTATTGAGCCTGCAACTGGCTGTTTTCCATCCTCAATTCCTTTTCCGAGGGCGAACCGAAGATGAGCAGAAGCACAATAAAACTGCCCGCTCCCAGTCCCATGCCAATAAAAAGACGGCGCAGATAACTCATTGCCCGCTGCTTCATCGTAGGATAAATGCGGTCGTAGGTCTGCGTCTGAGGATTGTATATATAGTATACTTTGCGCATCTTTTTGGAAATATTTCAGTGGTCTATGCGGCAAAAGTAATAAAAACAAGCTATCTTTGCACAGTTTTTTTGAGTTTTTAAGTTATTGAGCTTTTGCACATTCCGTTTTCCAACAAGCAGAATGTTCCCACCCTGCAAAAGAATCAGGGGCAAGCCATCAGCTAACTTGAAAAACCTCAGTATTCTGAAACTTAAAAAATTAGATAGTATATGTTGACTGCAAACGAAATCAGAGACTCGTTCAAGAGTTTCTTCGAAAGCAAGGGACACCACATCGTCCCTTCCGCTCCCATGGTGATTAAGGACGACCCTACGCTGATGTTTACCAACGCAGGTATGAACCAGTTCAAAGACATCATCCTGGGCAATCATCCCGCCAAATATAAAAGAGTGGCCGACTCACAGAAGTGCCTGCGCGTCAGCGGAAAGCACAACGACTTGGAAGAAGTGGGACACGACACGTATCACCACACCATGTTCGAGATGCTGGGCAACTGGTCATTCGGCGACTACTTCAAGAAGGAAGCCATCTCCTGGGCCTGGGAATACCTGGTGGACGTGCTGAAAATCAACCCCGAAAACCTCTACGCTACCGTCTTCGAAGGCAGCCCCGAAGAAGGCCTGAGCCGCGACGATGAAGCTGCTTCCTACTGGGAACAGTTCCTGCCGAAGGACCACATCATCAACGGTAACAAGCATGACAACTTCTGGGAAATGGGCGATACAGGTCCCTGCGGTCCGTGCTCGGAAATCCACATCGACCTCCGTTCCGAAGAAGAAAAGAAGCAGATACCCGGCCGCGACATGGTGAACCACGACCATCCGCAGGTCATCGAGATATGGAACCTTGTGTTCATGCAGTTCAACCGCAAGGCCGACGGCAGCCTCGAAGGTCTGCCCGCCAAGGTAATCGATACCGGTATGGGCTTCGAGCGTCTCTGTATGGCCATGCAGGGCAAGACGTCCAACTACGACACCGACGTCTTCCAGCCGCTCATCCAGGCCATCGCCACCATGGCCGGTGCCAAGTATGGTGAAGACAAGCAGAAGGACGTAGCCATGCGCGTCATTGCCGACCACATCCGTACCATCGCCTTCTCCATCACCGACGGACAGCTGCCCAGCAACGCCAAGGCCGGCTACGTCATCCGCCGCATCCTGCGCCGTGCCGTACGCTACGGCTACACATTCCTGGGCCAGAAGCAGTCGTTCATGTACAAGCTGCTGCCCGTGCTGATAGACAACATGGGAGCCGCCTACCCCGAACTGAACGCCCAGAAGGACCTCATCGCCAAGGTTATCAAGGAAGAGGAAGAAGCCTTCCTGCGTACGCTGGAAACGGGTATCCGCCTACTCGAGAAGACCATGGCCGAGGCCAAGGCTACCGGCAAGACCGAAATCAGCGGCAAGGACGCCTTTACACTATACGACACCTTCGGCTTCCCGCTCGACCTGACCGAACTCATCCTGCGCGAGAACGGTATGACGGCCGACACGAAGGAATTCGATGCCGAGATGCAGCAGCAGAAGCAGCGTGCCCGCAACGCCGCCGCCGTAGAGACCGGCGACTGGATTACGCTGAAGGAAGGTACTACCGAATTTGTAGGTTACGACTATACAGAATATGAAACCAGCATCCTGCGCTACCGTCAGGTGAAGCAGAAGAACCAGACACTCTACCAGATTGTACTGGACAAGACGCCGTTCTACGCCGAAAGCGGTGGTCAGGTAGGCGATACGGGTGTATTGGTGAGCGAATTCGAGACCATCGACATCATCGACACCAAGAAAGAAAACAACCTGCCCATCCACCTGGCCAAGAAGCTGCCCGAACACCTCGACGCACCCATGATGGCCTGCGTGGATACCGACAAGCGCGCCGCCTGTGCCGCCAACCACTCGTGTACGCACCTGCTGGACGAAGCACTGCGCACCGTGCTGGGCGACCACGTAGAGCAGAAAGGTTCGCTGGTTACGCCAGACTCGCTGCGTTTCGACTTCTCGCACTTCCAAAAGGTGACCGACGAACAGCTGCGTCAGGTAGAGCACCTGGTCAACGCCAAGATCCGCGCCAACATTCCTTTGAAGGAATACCGCAACATTCCTATCGAGGAAGCCAAGGAACTGGGCGCCATCGCCCTCTTCGGTGAGAAGTACGGCGACCACGTCCGCGTCATCCAGTTCGGCTCGTCCATCGAGTTCTGTGGTGGTACGCACGTAGCCGCTACGGGTAATATCGGCATGGTGAAAATCATCTCCGAAAGTTCTGTTGCAGCTGGTGTACGCCGTATCGAGGCCTATACAGGTGCCCGTGTAGAAGAGTTGATTGATACACTGCAAGATACCATCCGCGACCTGAAAGCACTCTTCAACAACGCCCCCGACCTGGCCGGAACCATCCGCAAGTATATCGAGGAGAATGCCGGACTGAAAAAGCAGGTAGAGGAATTCATGAAGGAAAAGGAAGCCCTGCTGAAAGAAAAATTGTTGCAGAGCATCAAGGAAGTGAACGGCGTGAAGCTCATCAAGTTCTGCGCTCCCCTGCCCGCCGAGACAGTGAAGAACATTGCCTTCCAGCTGCGCGGCCAGATCACGGAGAACCTGTTCTTCGTGGCCGGCACCGAGTTCGAAGGCAAGCCGATGCTCACCGTCATGCTGAGCGACAACCTGGTGGCCAACGGTCTGAAAGCCGGCGCCCTGGTGAAGGAAGCCGCCAAACTCATTCTGGGTGGCGGTGGCGGTCAGCCCCACTTCGCAACAGCCGGTGGCAAGAACCCCGACGGCCTGAATGCAGCGGTCGACAAGATTGTAGAACTGGCAGGACTCTGATGCGCCAACCGCATCAGCAGGCGGCCAGCCTGAAATAAGAAAAGAGGGTGTATCCCAATCGGGATATGCCCTCTTTTTTTGTCAGCAAGCGTTATCCGCCAGCTTCCCCTGTGCTGACCAATCAGTTCAAACGCAGTATACTACCAGTTCAAAGGCGTTAAACTGTCAGTTTAAAGGCTTTAAACCCGCAGTTTAAACGGAGTAAACCGACAGTTTAAAGCCGATAAACTGGCAGTTTATTTTCCGCAAACGAAAATAAACTGATAACTATCGACTTATCAAATACATACAAATCAAGTCGGATTATTGTTCCAGGCTACCGATACGCCCGTCAGAATCGAGCACATTGACCGTGACGCGCGGGTAGCGGCAACGGCTGTTGTTGAAGAAGCGTACCGTGGCACGTCCCTGTTCGTCGGTCATCAGCTCCGGCTGCCAGTACAGTGTCCGGCGGTAATCTTCCTCACGGGGCAGCACCCGATAATCCGGCGAATAGAACTCTTTAACCTTGCTATAGCCCTCAAGCCACGTCTTGCGCACACCTTTCGCCCCCTTGGCAGGTATTTCTCCCTCCGGTTTCTTTTCAATCAATACGACACAACCATACAGTTTGTCGATGTTCATCGGCGTGAACCGCGGGTCGGCGTAGCGGCACATGGTCCCAAGATCCTCGCTGATGTAGATGGACTTGATGGACTCCAGCGTCAGACTACGATATTTGTTGAAGTCCATTTCCTCGTGGCGGGTACGCTCATAGTTGATGACAAACAAAGCCAGACAGCCTTTGTAGAACAAATACTCCTCGCCCGACGGACTGAACTGCGTATAGAAATCGGGATTCATGTTCCTCATCAGTTCATGGATGTCGTCCCCCACAAAGCCGTTCCGGTCCTGGATGTCGTCCATCTCCGAGGCCACGTCGTAGTAGGCTATGGACTTGGTGCGGGCCTGATAGACATCGCTGGCCTTGTCGCGCTTGCGGGCTTTCACCTCCACCTCGTCCAGGTGGTGTATCTTCTCGTCGATGCCCAGGCGTCGCAACGAGTCTTCGTAGGCCTGAAGGAACAGGTTGTAGTCTTCTTCCACCTGAACCGTATCGGCCGGTTCGTCGGCCGACGGCCCGACTTTCTGTTCCCCGCCGGGTACCCGTACCTGCATCTCGGCCAGCGGATACATGCGGGGCGCGGGAGCAAACACACGGTCCAGCACGATGCGGTGGTCTTTCTTCTTGCCCTCCTTCGTCACGGCCAGTATCAGATTCCACTTCCCCTCTATCTGCGAGACGAAGGAGAAACGACCCAGGCTGTCGGTGGTAAAAAGGCCGAAGGACTGCTGCCTGCCCGCCTCCGGATCTTCGCCGGGACTGCTCAGGAAGGAAGACACTTCCACCCCGGCACGCGGTTTGCTGCGCACCATCGACACCACCGTGCCGTGCAGCTCGATGCCCTGTTCGGGCAGGTACTTCAGGTCGAAGGGGCGTACACCGGCCATGCTCTCCCAGTCGTACCTCCTCCAGCCCTGCACCATCAGCAGTTCGTCCAGCGCACGGCGGTGCGCCAGGTCGCCGGATTCGAAATACCAGGCGGGACGGTGGACGTACCCTTTGATGTCCGACATCAGCAGCAGGTCGGTCAGCAGGCTGTGGCGGTTCTCCACCTCCTGCCAGCCGTCGCGCACGGAAACCGAGAGAGGCGCCTGCACGGGGCGGCCTTCCGCATCCCGGACCTCAACGTCCAGACAGATGGAGTCGTAGGGCTGATAGGCAGCCTTGTCCGAACGGGCCGCCACCGACAGGGTGTCGGGCTGCCCGGCAAAAATCAGACGGTCGGCCACCAGCCGGCCGGAAGGGTCGAACCACACGACCTGCGCCACGCCTACGGGCAGGTCCCGCTTGTCCAGCCCGAAGCGGACGGGACGGCTGCGGGTGACCGTCAGCATACTGAAGTGGTAGAGCTGCCCTCCGCCGATGACCGCCATCCCCAGCACACTGCCCGGCGTACGGGCGTTCTTCTGTACCGTCACCAGCAGGCTGTCCGGCGAGCTGAGGTTGTCCACCGAGCAGGCAAAGCCCTGCTCCCTGGCTTCCGGCAGGTCGAAACGGTATCGCTTTTCATTCCAGATGACTTCGGCCCGACCTTCTTCCTCGCCGGCCGTATAGGTAAAGCAGCCTTTCCCTTCGTGGCCCGTGGCAAAGGTGAGGCATCCGTCGCCTCGAAGGCCACACGCACCGGCACGTCCTTCACCAGATAGCCGCCTTCGGGATAGAAGCGGAGGTTCAGTTTCTTCTCCTTCCGCGGCCGCTTGCGTTCCTGCGGATACTTGCCTACCCGCGGGCTGATTTCCTTTTCCACATAGTGGCCCGGCACCTCCGGCTTGTCGAAGACGGGGATGATGCGCGAGAAGACCGAAGCCTCATCGAAGTTCAACATGTATTTGGTATAGGCCCGCACCTCGTAGAAGCCGGAATAGAACGGCAATTGCGTCAGGGCGAAGTGGCCGTGGCAACGGCCGTTCCTGACAGGGAGAATCTGCTTGGACACAATCTCGCCTCCGGGGTTGAGCAGCTCCACATACAGCGTCTTGCTCCACCCCGTGGGACGGTTCAGTCCGGAGGCCACCACGTAACACTGAAACCAGATGTCGTCGCCCTGATAATAGCTGGTGTTGTCGAGGTGCAGGGCCACCTTTTCCTGTGGCAGTGCCTCACCGAACTGTTCCACACGGCGGGCCAGCGCCGTCAGAGGCCCGGCTATGCTGTCCGGAATCTGTGCCGATGCAACCAGAGGGAAGAACACCCACAGCAGAAGTCCCATTATCCCATACCTGTTCATCGTACAGCCTCCTTTACCTGGCCGCTTCCTGCAACTGTTCTTTCAACTTGTCCCATTGCTCGGGCGAGGCGGCCGTGCTGAAACGGATGTTCCCCTGCTTGTCGAAGATGACGCAGCGCGGAATACTCAGGGCACCCTTATGGCCGAAGGTATCATAGATTTCCCGATGGAAGGCCTCCTGCCCACGGACGTGTTCGCCTTTCAGGTTGTAGTGCGCGGCCATCTTCCGCCACTTTTCATCGTCCTCCGGACGGTCGATGGAGAGGTAGAGCAGCACTACATCATTGGCCGCGGCATACTCCTGCAACGGACCGACGTAGGCAAACGACGCACGGCAGGGACCACACCACGTGGCCCAGATGTCCATGAAGATGACTTTCCCTTTATAACGGTCGATCACGTCCTTAATCGTCTTGGCCGAGCTGACATCGGGGAAATGGATATCGGCCGGGATAGTCGTTTCATTGAAGGCACGGTTCTTGGCCACGGCACGGTCCACCCACGGCATCCATCCGCTTTCGGGATAGAGACGACGGAACTCGTCGGCCAGCGGAAGCAGCTGCGGGTCATAACGCTGCTGCGACTCGTCTTCGAGGAAGAGTTGGGCCAGAGCGGCTTCCTGCGCCTTGCCCGTCAGCCGGTGCGTAAAATCGTAGAAAGTCAGCGGCACGCCTTTCTCCGCTCCTTCCGGCTTCGGCTCGCCCTTGGTATAATAACGAATGCCGGTATCATAACTTGCCGCGTCGTAGAACGAAAGGGAGAAAGGACTGCAAGGATGATTGATGGAGCAGAAAGCCGTCATGCTGTCCAGCTGGGCCAGCCATTCGTGCTTCGTAGCCTCGGACGACCGGAAGACAGAAGCCAGTACCTGGTTCTGGAAAGCCAGCAGCAACTGCATGCGTATGTCTTGGCGGACCTTGGTACGCAAGTCCTCGTCCACGCCTTCCACCTCCTTATCCAGCGACAGGGCATAGTCCGTCAGTTTGCGGCGCACCGATGTAGCCACGGTATCGCGAGTTATCTCCCAATGGTCTTTTCCATAAGCACGGATATCAAACACATCGTCATACAGCTGGTCCAGCAGTTCCGCCACACGGACCGTCTTGTCATCCTGTCCTTCGGTAATGGTCATCGGCTTTTCGGCCCATCCGTCCAATTCAATCCGCATCGTTCCTTCCTTGGCAAGAAGTGAACCCATTTTCTTCTTTCCATACAGATAGAACTGAACCCGCTCGTATTCTCCTCCGGGCAGCGTCAGCGTGAACGTGCTGTCCGCCTGCAACTTCAACGTATCAAACGTCTGCGAATTGAACATTCCGCCAACCGACCGCTGGTAAACCAGAAGTGCCCCGTCCGCATGACGCACGGACCCCGTAATGTGAATCTCCGGACGGGAGATGCAGGCTGCACACAATCCGCCCAAACATACTGCCCCAAAGGCAGCTTTCCAAATACTACTACGCTTCATCGTTCGTAAAATATTAAAAAAATAAAGGAACTATACCTGCCACAAAGATAACATTAATTCCAGACCGCAGGCTTTTATTAAAGGTAGAAAATAAAAAAGACCACATCATTCTTATGATGTAGTCTCTGTCGGAAGTGGGCGTTGACGGATTCGAACCGCCGACCCTCTGCTTGTAAGGCAGATGCTCTGAACCAGCTGAGCTAAACGCCCGATATTTGAATAACGAAAGTGAAGGTTTATTTTTGTGGGCGTTGACGGATTCGAACCGCCGACCCTCTGCTTGTAAGGCAGATGCTCTGAACCAGCTGAGCTAAACGCCCGTCACTTTCGTTTCAAAAGCGCTGCAAAGGTACGACATTTTTTGATATCTGCAAACAAATGCTTGTTTTTTTTCTAAAAATATTATCTATCCTTGGTAGAAACGTACTACAGCATACACCACAAATACGTTTAGCACTACCCAATCATCTCAGGAAGTGGGACAAACGAAGATGTGTACTATCAAAACAAAATGCCATTCTGAGCGAAATAAAGAACCTCTGCATAACCCACGAGATTCTTCGCTTTGCTCAGAATGACATTATCTTCGTACTTTTTCCTCCAGAAAAAATCTCTTAGAGAAAAAATAGTTCCTTATTTATACTCCTGCCAGCTCTTAATCTGAATATCTTCCAGCTTCATGCTACAGAAGGCCTCAATGAAGGCACTGGCCAGACGTGCATTGGTAATCAACGGAATATTATGATCGATTGCACCACGACGGATCTTGTAACCATTGGTCAGCTCACGCTTGGTATGATTCTTCGGGATATTGACAATAAGATCAAACTTGTGCTCAGAAATCATCTTCATCACGTTGTTCTCTGCATCGGGACGCTCATCAGGCCAGAATACTGGTACAGTGTCTACACCATGAGCATTAAGGAAAGCAGCTGTACCGGCCGTCGCGTAAATCTTATACCCCTTGGCAAAGAGCATGCGGCTGGCGTCGAGCAGATCGACCTTGGACTTCATGGCACCACTGGAGAACATCACGCCTTTTTCGCGTGAAGGAATCTTGAAACCGGTAGCTATCATGGCGTTGAGCAAAGCTTCAGAGAAGTCGTCGCCGATACAGCCTACCTCGCCCGTAGACGACATATCGACACCCAGCACGGGGTCGGCCTTGTGCAGACGGGAGAAGGAGAACTGGCTGGCCTTCACACCAATCCAGTCGATATCGTAAGCCGACTTGTCGGGCTTGGAGTAAGGAGCGTCAAGCATAATCTTTGTAGCAGTCTCGATGAAGTTGCGTTTCAGAACCTTGGATACAAACGGGAAGCTACGGGAAGCACGGAGATTACACTCGATGACCTTCACCTCGTTGTTACGTGCCAGGAACTGAATGTTGAACGGTCCGGAGATGTTCAGCTCCTTAGCAATCTGACGGCTGATCTTCTTGATGCGGCGAGCTGTTGCGAAGTAGATCTTCTGGGCAGGGAACACCAGCGTGGCGTCGCCCGAGTGTACACCGGCAAACTCAACGTGCTCGGAGATGGCATATTCTACAATCTCACCGTTCTGTGCCACGGCATCAAACTCGATTTCCTTGGTATTCTGCAAGAACTGTGATACGACTACAGGATATTCCTTGGACACCTCGGCAGCCATCTTCAAGAACTCTTGCAACTCGTCTTCATCGTAGCATACGTTCATAGCTGCACCCGAAAGAACATAAGACGGACGCACCAGAACAGGATAACCCACCTTGGCCACGAAGCCCTTCACGTCTTCAAGGCTAGTCAGCTCCTGCCATGCAGGCTGGTCGATGCCCAGCTGGTCGAGCATGTGGGAGAACTTGTTGCGGTTCTCGGCACGGTCGATAGATATCGGAGAAGTACCCAATACAGGTACAGACTGGCGATAGAGTTTCATAGCCAGGTTGTTCGGTATCTGGCCACCCACGGATACGATGACACCACGCGGCTGCTCAAGGTCGATAACATCGAGTACACGTTCAAACGACAACTCGTCGAAGTAGAGGCGGTCGCACATATCGTAGTCAGTAGATACAGTCTCAGGATTATAGTTGATCATGATGGACTTGTAACCCAGCTTGCGAGCCGTCTGAATGGCATTCACCGAACACCAGTCGAACTCAACGCTGGAGCCGATGCGGTAAGCACCCGAACCAAGCACGACAACGGACTTTTCGTTCTTGTAGTAGTTCACATCGTACCCCTCGACAGCATAGGTCATGTAAAGGTAGTTGGTCAGTTCGGGATGTTCGCTGGCCACCGTATTAATACGCTTCACAGCCGGCAAAATACCCAGTTCCTTACGACAGGCACGCACCATAAGGTTTTCCTTCTCCATGTTGCCCGTAGGATGAAGAACGAAGCGGGCAATCTGGAAGTCAGAGAAGCCCAGCACCTTAGCCTCACGGAGTACGTCGGCAGGCAGATCCTCTACCTTATTATACTGAGAAAGCTTATGCTTGTAGTCGACAATGTTCTTCAGCTTACCCAGGAACCAGGGATCGATCTTGGTCAGTTCGTAGATGCGGTCGATAGTATAACCTTCTTCCAATGCCTGTGCGATAGCGAAGATACGCAGATCTGTCGGATGGGACAATTCATGGTCGAGGTCGTCGAAGTGGGTGCCGTCGTTGCCCACAAAGCCGTGCATGCCCTGACCGATCATACGCAGACCCTTCTGAATGATTTCCTCGAAGGAGCGGCCGATAGACATGATTTCACCCACAGACTTCATGCTGGAACCGATTTCGCGACTCACACCGACAAACTTCGTCAAGTCCCAACGGGGAATCTTACAGATCAAATAGTCAAGCTGCGGTGCTACGTAAGCCGAATTAGGGGTACCCATCTCGCCAATCTGGTCGAGCGTGTAGCCCAAAGCAATCTTGGCAGCCACAAACGCCAACGGATAACCAGTAGCCTTGGAAGCCAAAGCAGAAGAACGGCTCAAACGGGCATTCACCTCGATGACACGGTAATCGTTAGTCTCAGCGTTGAAAGCATACTGGATGTTACACTCGCCCACAATACCCAGGTGACGGATACACTTGCGCGACAGGTCCTGCAACATCTCCACCTGCTCATTGGTGAGCGAACAGGTAGGAGCCACTACGATAGACTCACCCGTGTGAATGCCCAGCGGGTCGAAATTCTCCATGCTGGCCACGGTAAAGCAGTGGTCGTTAGCATCGCGGATTACCTCAAACTCTATTTCTTTCCAGCCTTTCAGCGACTCTTCTACTAGAATCTGTTTGGAGAAAGTGAACGAACTTTCGGCCAGCTTAATGAAGGCTTCCTCGTCGGGGCAGATACCACTACCAAGACCACCCAGGGCGTAAGCCGAACGTACCATGACAGGATAACCGATTTCACGGGCAGCCTTCAAAGCATCTTCCATGCTCTCTACCGCGTGGCTCTTGGGCGTCTTCATCGGTATTTCGTCGAGTTTCTTCACGAAGAGGTCACGGTCTTCAGTGTACATGATAGCCTCTACCGAGGTACCCAGCACACGTACACCGTATTTTTCGAGAATGCCCTTCTGATAGAGTTCCGTACCGCAGTTCAGCGCCGTTTGTCCACCGAAAGCCAGCAAAATGCCGTCGGGACGTTCCTTCTTGATGATTTCTTCCACGAAATAAGGAGTCACCGGCAGGAAGTAAACCTGATCGGCGATACCTTCCGAAGTCTGGATGGTAGCGATGTTGGGGTTCACCAGCACAGAGCTGATACCTTCTTCACGCAACGCTTTCAGCGCCTGCGAACCGGAGTAATCGAACTCTCCGGCCTGACCGATCTTGAGCGCACCTGAACCCAAGACGAGCACTTTCTTCAAATCGTTCTTCATTTTTTCTCTTTATAAGTTGTTTTAAAATAGCTTCAGTCTGCTTTTGAATAAAAAAAATGCGTCACCCGACAACGGACAACGCATTTACCAAAGAACTAATATCTTACCGGAAACGAAGAAACCACCAGCCGGCGAATGAAAATCATCCGAACTGAAATAAAAACTGGTACCCATTTCCTGTGATTGCATATTACTTTCCAAAATTTGTGCAAAGTAACGATTTATTCGGGAAACGAGCAAATTTTAGGCGGAAATGTTTCCTAATATTAATCGTCCACAACCTGCCAATCACTGATAGTCCCTGTTTCTGAAGAAAAAGCCGCACCTATCTTATAAAGTTTTCTCATATCGCACGCATACTCCCGGGCATATCCCTTGTCCTCAATTTGCAGCAAAGCCTCGGCAGCCGTACCGTCCAGTTTGAACTCAAAAATATAGATATACTGAGGAGTCTCAACTACACAATCCACACGCCCCTGGCTCTGTACTTTCTCCACATAAACAGTGTAGACGCTCACCAGGCGCATGATGAGGTAAAACGTGTACTGGAAGTAGCGTTCACGCTCCGCCTCGTCTTCCTTCCGACGCATCGTATAGGGGATACTGGCCAGGAAAGACGTGAACAGGCTGCGAAGGCGGTCGATATCGCCTGTCTGCAGTGCCATGACCACACTACGTATCCAAGCACCCATTTCCTCCCGAGGTTGCAGATACGACGTGGCAAGCATCGTCAGGAAACCGTTCTTCACCTCGTTGTTGGGGAAGTCCAGCAGGAAGGTGTTAAATTGGAAATTATAGTTCTTGATGGTCAGGTACCCACTCTGGAAAATCATGGGCAGCGGACGCTCCACGTCAGCCTTATAGTCTACAAACTCCTCGGGACGGTAGTACTTGCCCGTCAGTTCGTTCATATTCTCGTTGAAATGGGCCAACAGGCGGATCAGGTATGTGGGAGTACCCGAACGGAACCAGTAATCATAAACCCGACGACTGTCCAACGCATTTAGCAGGCTGAAGGGATTGTAAACGTCCGTCAAACGGTCGCTGAAGTGATAGCCGTCATACTGAAGTTTCAGCCGCTGCTTCATTTCCTCCGGCGTACAGCGGTAGTCCACAGCCATGTCGGCGATGGGTTCGGGGAAATAACGGTCGATCTCTTCCTGCGTAATGCCGCAAAGCGTCTCGTAACGTCCGTCCATGCTGATATCCTTAGGCTGGTTGAAACCGCTGAATACGCTCACCTGCGAGAACTTCGTCACACCTGTCAGCAGGACGAACTGCAAGTCGCGGTCTGCGGCCTTGAACACTGAATAAAATGCCTTCAGCACATTGCGGTGACGGTCTTCCAGCGAAGCATCCCCATCCAGAACGTCCAGAATCGGTTTGTCATATTCATCGATCAGAACCACAGCACGACGCCCGGTCTGTACGTGCGCGGCATGGAGCACATTGCGGAAACGAAGCCCCATTCCCAGCTCTTTGTCGGGTAACAGGCCGTAGTCCCTCTCCCAACTTTCCACATAGTCACGCAGCATCTCTTCCAGCTGGCCGACGTCACTGAAAACAGCCCCATTGAAATCTACATGAAACACAGGATGAACCGCCCATTCCTTTTCCAACTTTTCGATAGCCAGTCCATGGAACAACTCCTTACGCCCCAGAAAATAATTCTCCAGCGTAGATACCAGCAGACTCTTGCCGAAGCGGCGGGGACGGCTCAAGAAATAAATCTTCCCTTCGTGCGTCAGGTCGTAAATCAACTGCGTCTTGTCGACGTATACGTAACCGTCTTCGATGATCTGATCAAAACTCTGGATTCCTATAGGATATTTCATAATCGTGGCATTTTGGAAACAAATATATAAAAAGGTAAAAGCATAGGCAAATGAAAACACAGTTTTTAAGCTTTTATCCGGCACACGGCAATCCATTTTCCTCCACCTCCCAACGACTGAAGCCGCCACACTGTATAAGATGAAGGTTTAACACGGTGCTTCCTTGCTCTCTGACACAGTGCTTCGTCAGGGTACAAGAAAGTGCTTCGTCAGAGGGTAAGGAAGCACGGCGTTAGAAAGTGAAGAAGCGCTATATGAATTGCCGCAAACAGTTACGTCCATCCAACTTCATGGAACAATACCCTACAACAAAAAAAGCGGTCCCAAAGGAACCGCTTTTTATATAAGGGAATAATCAAAAGATTACTGGATTTTCTTTACCACGAACTTCAAAGCATTGCTGAATCCGAGATCATCTTTTACAGTCAGAGTGATTTCCACTTCTTCCTGATCAGCTACTGAAGTCGGCAACTGAATTACAATACCACCCGTCACAGCACCAACCATTGTAGTAGAAGGATCCAAGACTTCACCTGTATTTGCGGGACGCTTAGAAGCAGCAGGAACTTCGTAAATCGTAATCCGGGTTGCATCAGGAGTACCCACTGTATAGGAAACCTTACCTGTCTCTGGTTCAATAGACCAACCGATTGTGCCAGTTGTGAATGTGTAAGTCGTAGCGCCATTCTTAGCTTTTGCAGTGAAGTTAGCAGTATTAAAGAGATCAGCTACCGTCATAAATCCGCGCTGGTCTTCATTGAAGCTAGCTTCATTCAATGTCTTACGCTCTACTTTCTTACCGTCAGCATCAATTCCGTCGAAGAGGAAGAATTTACCTTTCATCGGAGTCGTCAGGTTCAGAATTTCATTCGAAATGAATACATCGTGAGTTCCTGTATTAACTACCAAAGTTTCCTTACCATCAGCCATCTTCATAGAAGAGTTCTTCAGCAAACTTGCATATACCAAGTTGAATTGGTTATCAGTATTACCACCAGTGAACAGTTTTTCAGGATATACTCCGTAATGACTATAAGTAGTCTTAACCGGAATTATCTTTTCGGCAGCACCTTTGTTAGTTACAACATAAGTATTCCAATCAGCCCAGTTTGTAGAATATTTCAAATTCGGATTCAGGCTCTTAGCATCATTCTTGGCCGTAGCACCCATCAGCACTGAATATCCGCTATCATCTACATTCTTCTCTAAAGTATAATATTCAGCATTATCGTCCCATTCTGTATATTCTTTTGTCCAAGCCTTGAAAGCTTCGTATAACGGCAGATACATATTCCAGTTAGCACCATTTTCTTTGTATGCGCCATAAGCCATCAACAATTCTTCACCGTTAGCATCAGTTGTCCACTGAGTGAAGTTGCCAGTATCACGAGTGATATCCAGAGTCGGCTGAGTAAACTCGAACGGCAATACGATTTCAGCAACATTCTTAGTCTCGTTTTCAGGATCTACAACATACAGTGTCAACTGATAAGCCGTATTCAGTTTGAAGTTTGCATAGCTAATATCACTCGCATTATAAATCCAACTCCAAGAATCTGATACATAGAATGTAACGGTTAACAAGTTCGGATTCTTTGCTGCGTTGCGCGGATTAATAGTCCATGCCATGTGCTGATTCATCAACTTATTCAAGTTAGTTGAATTGTATTCACCTTCACCACCAATCAAACCATTACCGTACAAACCTTGTCCATAGTCATCACGCAAAGATTTAATATTAATCTGACGGCCATCCGAACTCCACCCATCAAGAGCTTGATCCCATACTAATTTTTCAGTATCACTCAGTTCGGCAACTTTCTCACTCAAATCATAAGTATAAGTATATGCAAAGACATTGCCTGTTGACTTCAGCTGATTGTTAATGAAAGCACTAAGATCTGAACGCTTAACGAATTTAGCATCGAGCGGTTTCTTATTGATTGCCTCAGCATCCCATGTACGATCCGTTGTCATTTCATTGGTGAAATATACGCTAAATGCATTCGGATGATAGAACGTTTCACCGTTAATAAATACTCCACAAATATCATAATTGATATAGTTATAAACGCCAGCATCCTTTGTTGCCAAATATCCTTGTCCATCAGGAGTTACTGTCGCACCATAAACCTCAGCTCGACGCAAGTTAGTAGGATCTTGGTTCACACGCAGTTTATATTTATAAACTTGACCACCAAATTGAGAAGCGTTAATTTCCGGATAATAAGTCTGACCTACCATGCAATAGAATTCACGAGAAATACTTACCCATGAATCTTTTTCTGCATCAGCCTTTTCCAAAGTAACAGTATTGTCATACTTAGTTCTTACAGTATTACCCTGTTCATCAGCAGCCTCCAAAGCCAGTCTATATTTATTTCCATCATTTTCTTTAAATGACAGATAAAGTTCACGTCTCAACTTTTCGATATCAGAAGCAGGGTTCTTGGTTACCGCAGCTGGCAATGTCCAAAGACCGTTTGAAGCAACCGTTCTAGTAGTCAAAGTAGCACCAGCATAAGGAACAGCTGTTTTGAAGAATGTAACAGGAGCTTCGTCTCCATTCGAGTTCTTCAAGGTATAAGCATAAGAATCACCGTGAACACCAGCAGGATTCAACAGAACACGTACATCCTTATCCAATTTGGAATAGAATCCAGCTTCCATAGTTTCTTCTTCATTCCATCCCCATTTTACATCCTCGTTTACAACGCCATACCAATAAGTCATATCCTTTTGAGCATAGTAATCATATATAAGAGGATCACCTTCATCCAGTTCTATAGAAGCCAAAGCCGTAGCAGGGATATTGATAGAACTTGTTGTACCATCTGCGTTCTTGATAGTGATAGTCCAGCTACCATTGGAATTCTGAGCGGCACTTACCGGAGCAACAGCATAAGTAGTTGTTACGTATTCACCCTTTTCAGTGTCCCAGATCATCCAGTAACCATCTTCACTGATCTTGATTTCATGAGCTTCACTGGCACTACCCGGAACGGCAGGATACTCAGACTTAACGCCGTCGAAAGCCCAGAAACCGTCAATGATAGTAACAACTGTACCATCTTTGCCGTCCTTGCCGTCTTCGCCATTGATACCCAAGATATCAGCAGTAGTTCCGTCATTCATGGTCACCTTGATACCGTTCTCGATACCAACAACGCTGGTCACCCATTTGCCTTCGCCTACTAAATCTTGCAATTTTTTGATTGCATCAGCATTTGCAGTAATTTGTGTCTGCAAGTTGTTGATGTCATCGTCGTAATCCTTACAAGACGTAAACGTCCCTGTCGTGCCCAACATCAAGGCACCGAACAGAATCACACTTAAATACTTTTTGTTCATAATAAAAAATTTAAATTTATAAATTTAAAAAATTAAGTAAGTAATTGAGTTTTTCCATTTAACAATAATCCTTCTTTTTCTCTCTTTTCCTTTCTATTTTTAAATTAATATCACGCAATTTTCCACCTAGTTTACGCGGCTTCTCACTCGTTATTTCGCAGATAACGGATTGGTAATTCTATTCTACTGTATATGAGCATATTTATTGATATATATTTAGGAAAAATTCAATCATAATGATCCCATTCGATTTCGACTCTATTTTTACGAGCATGACCATAACACTACCTGCTCCGCACTTGCTCCAAATCAAAGTACCCCAACACGGAGTTGATACGGAGCAAGTACGGAGCAGATACGGAGTAAGTCACCCAATTGTAATATTTTGCAGGCATTTGCATTCCTCCGATCATCGCTTGACGAAAGCTATAATCTGTTTGTTTGCCTCGTCTATCCGTTCATCCTGGAATGGTTTCAGATAAGTTTCCGTCACAGCTATTGACGAATGCCCCATTGCTTCCGAAATAATACCCGGATGGATTTCGCAATGATAGGCCAAAGTAGCCCAGCTATGACGGGCTGCATAGGTACTCAGATGCGCATCAATTCCCAAATACCGACCAAGTTCCACCAATTTGTAATTAAAAAAGCGAAGAGCAGACTGATATTCCCGATAAGCCTTTTCCTGATCTTCCCAATTACCGATAATAGAAAATAAATAAGGCGACCTGCGATCCCGGTTCTCTATTTCCACCATCAATCGGATAGCCTCAGGGGGCAACACAACCGTCAGCAGCCGTCCCGTCTTCTTTCTTCTATAAACCAGCACATTTCCACAAAGATCCGTTTTGCGCAGAAAAGCCAGGTCGACAAACGGCAAGCCACGCAACAGGAACATAAGGGCAAATATCACCCCCGCCTTACGCACATCCGGCGAGATACAGTCATCCTCTCCATCATCAATCCAAGCCAGCAGACGTTTAAGATCCGACGTATCCAAAGCACGTTTGATGTTGGTTCGTGCCCCTGTATGAACATGCTCAAACAGACGAGGCACGTAGGGTACACGTCCGATATCCACACAACGGTTATAAGCCGAACGAAGCGAACGCATATAGGTTGCAACCGTATTCCAGCTACAATTGCGTTTTCTCAGATACTGCTCGAAATGCTTCAGCACAGCTGGCGATAAATCTTTGAGTTTGAAACGAGGATTGTCGCTAAACGCGAGAAAAGCGTTTAGTGCAGACTGATAAATGTGGGCACTCCCCCATCTCTCATTGTCACGGAAATCATCTATGATTGCCGTAAACACATCTTTTAATACAATTTGTTTCATGACCTAAAAAAAGTTATTTCAAAAATCTTTGGTATTATAACTTTTTTTGCCATATTTGCGTTGATTTAGGGTTCAATTTTTAATTTGAGTCACAATGAAAACAATGAGTAAACTAATGCTGGCGGTCATGCTGCTCTGGACTACAGGCCTTTCCGCCCAGCAGACGAGTGGAGAAACTTCACAGCGTCGCATCAAGGAAGAAGGGAAAACGATCTTTGATCCCCACTTCTTTATGCAAATTCAAGGTGGTGTAGCCCATACGATTGGCGAAGGCGACTTCGGTGACTTGCTTTCACCCGCCGCAGCTCTGTATGTAGGCTATAAGTTCAATCCCTGGTTGGGAGTACGCGCCGGATTAAGTGGCTGGCAAGCAAAGGGTGCATGGGCTTCTCCCTACACAACCTACAAGTACAACTACCTGCAAGGAAATGTAGATGCCATGTTCGACCTCTGCAACCTGTTTGGCAAGTTTAATCCTAAACGAGTAGTCAATCCCTACCTCTTTGTTGGAGTAGGCGTTAACGGCGCATTCAACAACGACGAAGCAGTCGCTCTCAGTACAAAAGGTTACAACATGGCCTACTTGTGGAACGACAGCAAGGTATTCGTGGCAGGCCGCCTGGGACTGGGACTGGATTTCCGTCTGAGCGACAGAGTTAACTTCAACATTGAAGCCAACGGTAATGTCCTTTCAGACAAGTTCAACTCCAAGAAGGCAGGAAACGCCGACTGGCAATTCAATTTGATGGCTGGTTTCACCATCAAGTTCGGAAAGGGATACACAAAGACCGAACCGGTATACTACGAGCCGGAACCTCAGCCCGCACCGGTTGTCGAGAAGAAGCCCGAACCGAAACCTGTTGTAGTGGAAGAAAAAGAAGTGGTAGTAGAACCAATCCGCAAGGATATCTTCTTCACCTTGAATTCAGCAAAGATCCGCCCGTCTGAGGAGCAGAAGATCGATGAGTTGGTTCAGTATTTGAACGAAAACAAGGAATCCAAGGTTGTCATCAGCGGTTATGCCGATGTAAAGACTGGAAACAAAAATGTAAACCTCCGCATTTCGGAAAAACGTGCCAAGGCTACAGCCGAAGCACTGAAGGCCAAAGGCATCTCTGAAGACCGGATACAGGTAGAGTTCAAGGGCGATTCTGAACAACCCTTTGAAATAAATGAGCAAAACCGTGTTGCTATTTGTGTAACACAACAATAATAAATGAAAACGGATAGTCACCTTATTTATATGAGAGATTGCGTAAACGACTTGAAATGGTTCAAAATGCGTAGTTTTTTTATAAAAAAAGGGGATATTATTTGCACAGTTTTGCAAAATACCGTATGTTTGCACGACTTTTAATCCGTTATCTGCGAAATAA
>ULIT01000029.1_pt1 | contig 27543 bp, 26 predicted proteins | sample 1950521 | NCBI WGS metagenome assembly ULIT01 (sample SAMEA4835454, study PRJEB28245) | human gut metagenome | biome: gut microbiome; material: fecal sample | place: Denmark | collected 2008
CTCTCTCTCCCAAATATTCAGTTTCGCTAACTGTAATCTGTAATTCGTAATAGCGATTTCTTAAGCAAGGGCAGGCAATAACGATAAAATAATATTACACAATAACAGAACTATTACGCATAAATCATTACAAGTAAGAGAAACAAGTCCATCCGTTACCATCCCAGTTTCTCCAGCCCTGCATCCTGATACCACTTCAGGGAGCGGTAGGCCGCATCGCGCTGGGTGCTGCTGCCGGGGATGTAGTGGGTGATGCCGTTGGCACCCTCCATGGAGAACATGCCATTATCAGGATACATAGGAATAAATGCAGAAAAATTCATCGGCGTCGTATCCCAATAGACAACAGAAACATCAAAAGCCTGTATCCACGCAGTATACGAAATATCGTCAAGTAGCTGTTCCATGAGCTGCTTCAGGTCGAAATAGCCAACATGCCCCCTCGTACGCCGGTCATAATCGAAAATCTCATCGGCAAGAACCTGTACACCTTCAGGCAAAAGTTGAGCCGTAAGCGAAGCAAGTGGTTCTAAAGCATCGGTATGTATCACGCAGAGAGAAGCACCGCCCGTCCAATGGTCATTGGAATTGCCAACACCGCCATTATAGCTAGCCGCATAGAAATCATAATAAGCCTTACCCATCTGTACCGCAGCATTATCAGCTGCCATCAAAGGCACCAATTTCTGATAGGGAGCGCCAGGACCTGGAGTTTCCGTTGGTGAGCCAACACAATAATCCGTAAAAGCCCGCAATTCATAAGCCACTTCGATAGAAGCCATAAAACAGGCATCAAACCAGATAAAATCAAAATGTGGAGCATAAGCAAGCGCATCTGCCAATCCTTCAATATTCATATTATAGCCATCCTCTTCTCCTATCCAACGAGTCGACAAAGGCCTACCAGGAACCCACCCATCGCCATGCGACCAGTAAATCAAGCCATAACTTTCGGCCTTGAAATCGGGATTGGAAAATACGTCGGCAAAGACTTCGCGCGTCTCGTCCACGCCCACCGAATTGCGATCGTCGTAGGTGCGCACCACGTCTTCCACCACCTGTCCGTTCTGTTTCTTCAGTTCCACAAGGCGGGGCGAGCTGCCCGTATCAATGTAGACGAGCAGATGGAGCATACCGTCGGATACCTGTGCCATGCCTTCCTTCATTTCAGCCAGGTCTTCCAGCGCAAAGGAAGAAAGATTGTTGTCGGCAGCCAGATAGACCAGCACCGTCCGCCTGTAGGGCGTTGTTTGGGGCTCATCGTCTTTGTGACAGGACGTCAGCAGAAGGGAAAGCAAAAGAAGGGGGAACAGGAACCAATGTTTCATCGCAGGATACTCCATTAATTTATTTCAGAAAATCACATCCGTATACACACGCTCACACTTATTCTTCGGGCTTCTTGAACTGAAACTCCGAAGCCTCGATCGGCCGCAAGGTCTGCTTGCTCTTCAGGTAGCCCGACTTCACTTTCGAAGCCTCTTTCTCGAGCTTCTTCTTGTTGTCGGAGAAATAGATGATGCACGTATAGTTGAGCTTGTTCATGTTATACTCCAGATGGTTCTTCAGCTGGTAGGAATACAAGTCGCGCTGGGGCAGGAAGCCATGCTCGTTAAGGTGAACGCTGTCCAGCAACTGGATGTCGGTGTAATAGACCAGCGTGTCGGTGAACGAAGCTGCCACACCAAAAACATACACGGGTTTCTCCTTGTCTTTTTTCATCGTAAAGGCGGAACATACCAGGAAGGTCAGAGTCACCGCCATAATCAGTCGAATGTATTTCATACGTCTTTCTGTTTTCAAAATTTCCAAATTATCACTTTATAGGGGACAAAGGTAACAAAAAAAACGGCAGAGCTGCACGCCACTGCCGTTTTTTGAATTCTTTTTGTTTGTCGGAAACCGATATTCCCACTCATCCCAAGTAGGACTTGAGCAATTTGCTACGATTACTTTGTCTTAATCTTCTGATAGCTTTTTCCTTGATCTGGCGCACACGTTCACGGGTCAGTCCGAATTTGTCGCCGATTTCTTCCAGGGTCATTTCCTGTTGTCCGATGCCAAAGAACATCTGTATGATCTCCTTTTCGCGCTCGGTCAGCGTAGAAAGTGCTCTATCAATTTCCCTCGCAAGAGACTCGTTCACCAACGAGCGGTCAGCCATAGGCGAATCGTCATTCACCAAAACATCCAGCAGGCTGTTGTCCTCTCCCTCGACAAAAGGCGCGTCGACCGATATGTGGCGGCCGGATACCTTCAGCGTGTCGGAGATTTTGTCAACAGGGATTTCCAGCTCATCGGCCAGCTCTTCGGGCGACGGACGGCGCTCGTTCTCCTGCTCGAACTTGGAGAAGGCTTTGCTGATCTTGTTCAGCGAGCCTACCTGATTGAGCGGCAGACGCACGATACGCGACTGTTCGGCCAGGGCTTGCAGAATGGACTGGCGTATCCACCACACCGCGTAGCTGATGAACTTGAAACCACGTGTCTCATCGAACTTTTCGGCTGCTTTGATCAGACCCAGGTTGCCTTCGTTGATGAGGTCGGGCAAACTCAAGCCTTGGTTCTGATACTGTTTTGCGACAGATACGACGAAACGCAGATTGGCACGTGTCAGTTTCTCCAGTGCAACACGATCACCCTTGCGGATGCGCTGAGCGAGTTCCACTTCTTCTTCAACAGTAATGAGGTCCTCACGCCCGATTTCCTGCAAGTACTTGTCCAGAGAAGCGCTCTCTCGGTTAGTGATACTTTTGGTAATTTTTAGTTGTCTCATTCTTCTATACACATATTGGGTTGACAAAGTTACGACAAAAAATCGGATTAGCACCAATCTTTTGCCATCTTTTTGTCAGGTTCAACAAAAAAAGTCAGAGGAACGCCTTTCGGGCTCCTTACAACAGGTAACAAAAAGAGTGCCGACAAGTTCTTTGCCGGCACCACTTACAAGATAAATTAAACATACTTCAACCTTCTTACCTTATCAACTGTCTAACCTATCCTATATCTATATCTAATACCTAAATCTTATTCCTGACTCAAATCTACTGCATAGCTGGCGCGCTTGCCCGAGGGGAACATACCCGTGATGAAGAGCACTTGTTCGGGTGTCTGCGTAGCAGCCTTCAGTACATCCTCCAGATCTTCGACGGTCTTCATCGGCTGGCCGTTGGCCTTCAGGATGATGAAGCCCTTGCGGATGCCTGCATCGCCCATCTTGCCACCGCTTACGCCTGTCACTTCGAGGCCGTATCCCAAGTTGAGCTGGCGGCGCAGGTCGGTGTCGATCGGCTTGAAGGCAGCACCCAAGATTTCCATACCGGCATTCTTGACTACCTTCGTATTGCCCTGAGCGTTCTTCAGCGTGATGGTCACTTCCTTTTCCTTCTTGTCGCGAACGATGGTCAGTTGTACCTTGTCGCCCGGACGGTGCTTGGACAGAGCCTCTTGCAAGTCGGTGAACTTGTGCAGCTTCTTGCCGTCCAGCTTGATGATGACATCGTTTTCCTTCAGGATGCCGGCAGCCGAACCGCCTTCTATGACTTGAGCCACAAGGATACCTTCCTTCACGCCCAGCTCTTCCATGCGTTTCTCCATCTCCTTCACCACTTCGTCGTTCATCTGCAGGTCGGTCGTAAAGTCACCACCCTTGATGCCCAACAAAGCACGCTGTACGGTACCATATTGTTTCAAGTCGGAAACGACCTTCGTCATCAGGTTGGTAGGGATGGCAAAGCCATAGCCCGAATAGGCACCCGTAGGCGAATAAAGCATGGCGTTGATACCTACCAGCTCGCCGGCGGCATTCACCAAGGCACCACCACTGTTACCCGAGTTGATGGCAGCATCGGTCTGAATGAACGACTGGATGCTGGCAGCCTGTCCGTTGGCAGCCGTCGTACCGATGGAACGAGCCTTGGCGCTCACGATACCTGCCGTAACGGTAGAATTCAGGTTGAAGGGGTTACCCACGGCCAATACCCATTCGCCCACCTTCAGGTTGTCCGAATTGCCCACAGGGATGGTGGGGAAATCGTCGCCTTCGATCTTCAGCAGAGCCAGGTCGGTGTCGGGGTCGGTACCGATGACACGTCCCTTCAATTCACGCTCGTCATTGAGCTTGACAGTGATTTCGTCAGCACCCTCGACTACGTGGTTGTTCGTCACGATATATCCGTCCTTCGAGATGATGACACCCGAACCGAAGCCCACACGTGGCTGTGTCTGGATCTGACGCTGCTGGCCACGGCCATCGCCAAAGAAGAAGTCAAAAATATCGGGTTGCGTCTGGATGGTGCGCGTCTTGCTCAACTCGGTAGCGCGGATGTGCACTACGGCATGTACTGAACTTTCGGCGGCTTGGGTCAGGTCGACGGGCTGCGCATTGATCGCGCTCAGACCTGCCAACCTTACATTATTTGGATTTTGCTGGAAAAGCTCGCTGAACGTGGCGTTTTCCATCTGCTGCTTGGCCATTAACTTGTAGGCAGTAAATCCACCTATCGCGGAACTCAGAAGTACACCAGCGGTGACTCCCATTACCATTTTTGCTGTCCGTTTCATAAATCTTATCTCTTTAAAATGTTAATATTCGACTTTGTTTTAACTTTATGACGTTAAAATAACGACAAAAACTATTCAGTTATTCACCCTGTCAGTCTTTTTTGTTCTCTTTTAACAAAGCCGTTTTTGAGCTTAACAGCGGTTAACGACAGAGGCTGCCAAATTAGCATTTATGCACGTTTCCTGCCACTTTAACACTTTGAGGCTTAGAGCGTAAAAATATGTTTCCGCTTCTAAAGAGATGCTTCACAGGTCGGAAAAAGGAAACGTCGAACGGAACACGAGGTCAATAGTTCAGGTACTCGATATCCATGTGATAGTCCCACTCAGTGAAGTACAGGTTACCACCTGCCCACTCCACTTCGCCACGCTGGAAATCCACCGTCTCGCTCCGCGGATATTTCTTTTCGGGCACGAGCGGCATGCCATAGTCTTGGTTCACCACCATGCGCCACGAGTCGATGCCGCCCAGATAGAAATAGGGCTTCCCTGCCTTCTCCGCATAGGGAGCCAGGCCGAACGACTGGTCGACAGGCACCCAGCCGATGCCCTCGAAGTAGACTTCTGCCCAGTCGTGCAGGTTCCATGCGCGGGGTTGCATCATGAAGCCGCTCTGGAAGTGGGCAGGGATGCCCGCAATGCGACACAGGGTAACGAAGAGCAACGTCACCTGACCGCAATCGCCATGACGGTTGTCGAGCACATATTCAGGGATGTTGTCGATGGTAGAGTACTCGCGCGCAGAGGCCCAAGGGAAGTGATCGTTCACCCAGCGGAAGATGCGACAGGCCTTCAAGTAGGGATTGTCCTCGCCCTCTGTCAAATTGTCAGCCAACTGGCGCAGGCGGGGCGAGAAGACAATGTGGCGGTCGCGCTCGGACGTATAGCGTCGGTAGAGCTCCGTCGTGGTGTCGTAGGGCAGGACGTCGGAGGGACGAATGTCGTGCCACTCGCCATAAGAGGTGTATTCGAACGTTTCCGAGAAGACAGTGGGCTCTCCGCTCACCGCCCGCTTCTCCATGTAGAGGGTGCTGTGCGTCGTGCCTTCAGAGGTCAGCGTGTACGAAGGCTCGCTGGTGGCTATCAGCTTCACGTCCTGCTGGCGGGGAATGTCCGTGCGCGGATAGGGCAGCCAACAACGCACTACTTCGCCCGCTGGGACGGCATTGGTGTCGACGGTCAGCGTATAGGTGACGCGCATGCGCTTGGGAGCCGCCAGGCACGAATCGTTTCGTCCGTCGGTAGCGGCCAAGATTTCGGGCAGGTTCTCAGCATTCGCGCGGTCGCTGGTGCTCACCTGTTCGCCTTCCTTGGCCAGCTTCACCTCACGACACAGGGAGTCGATGCGGAAAAGGTTGGGACCCGCATTGCGGAAGTAGCGCTTCTCGCCATCGAGCATCATGCACTCCAACGCGCCCGACTCTTCCCATTGGCGCATCTGCTCGTCGGTCACGTCGGGCAGGTAGCGGCGGATGTAATCTTTCACTTGCGCCTCCGTCAGGCAGAAATCAGTCAGGAGGCGTTGGTGCAGGTCGGCCTCCCACGAGTAGGAAGCATCGGACGCCTTACGGTTGCAAGCCGAAAAGACCAGCAGAAACAGGACAAGATAAAGCAGGTTCTTCATACATTTAATGGAAAATGGAGAATTGAAAATGGAAAATGAACACACGCACACGGCTATTCTTCATTTTCAATTCTCAATTATCAATTATCAATTATTAATCACTACCCCAATGCCTGGCAGGTCGGGCAAGGTAATCTTCCCCTTGACCACCTCCATGCCTCGGAAACGGTCGTTGGCTATGAGCAGGTTGCCGTCGAGGTCGGCAAAATCGACCGCGGGCGAGAGTTGGGCAGCCGCCGAGCAGGCGCACGAAGTCTCCGTCATGCAACCCACCATCACCTTCATGTCGAGCGCGCGCGCCAGGTTGAGCATCTTCCACGCCTCGCGCATGCCCGTACACTTCATCAGCTTGATGTTGATACCCGTATAGGCTCCCTTCAGCGCAGGTACATCCTTCAGGCGCTGGACGCCCTCGTCGGCAAAGATAGGCAGGGGGCTCTGCTGGGTAATCCAGGCGATGTCGTCTATCTGCGCCTTGGGCATGGGCTGCTCCACCATGACGATGCCCTGCTCCTTGAGCCAGTGTATCTCGTCGAGGGCATGCTGGCGGTCGGTCCACCCCTGGTTGGCGTCGACGGCAATGGGCAGGGACGTGACCGAACGGATGGTCTCGATCATCTCCTTGTCGTTATCGCCTCCGAGCTTCACCTTGAGGATGTTGAAACGGTCGGCACACTCCTTTGTCTTTTCGCGCACCACGTCGGGCGTATCGATGCCGATGGTGAAGGTGGTCGACGGGGCCTTTTCCTTGTCCAGCCCCCATATTTTGTACCAGGGTGCCTGCAAGAGTTTGCCCACGAGGTCGTGCAGGGCGATGTCTACGGCCGCCTTGGCCGCCGCGTCACCCTCCGAAAGACCGTCGATGTAAGCCAGGATATCCTCCATCTGGAAGGGGTCGGAGAACCGACCGATCGTGTCCTGCACTTTCTTCAGGAAGGCCATCACGCTATCCAGCGTGCCCAACTCCTTCTGCAGGTAGGGCGGCATGGAGGCTTCGCCATAGCCGATGACGCCGTCGTACTCCAACTCCACCTGCACGTCGGGCGTCGTGCTGCGCGAGTAGGTGGCCACAGTAAAGACGTGGCGAAGCTTCAACTCGTAGGGGAAGAAGCGCAACTTCATCTGCGTCCCTGCGCCACTCTTTCTGTTCAAATTGAACCATGCGCCCCGCTTCTTTTCAGCGGCCAGCGCTTCGTTCATCACCATGCCTGAACCCAATGCGGCAAAGGCCGCCGTCTTCAGGAAATCTCTTCTATTTTGCATCGTAATATCTTCTTATTTTTTATCGTTTTTAGTCTATTTTCAATACAGCACCGACGTCCTCGAGAAAGCAATGCTTTGCGGAGGAGAAAACGATGCTTTACGGAGGGGAAAGCAATGCTTTCCTGCTCACCACCGATAGTAGGGGTTCTCGTCCGTCGTGTTCAGCCCCTTCTCCTTATTAATAGATGGAAGCACGCGCGCGGCGAAGAGCAGGCGCCCCAAGTTGTATTCGTCGAACCGTTCGTCCTGCGGGTCGAAGCTGCTGATGCGCACATCGCCCTGCGAGTGGATGAAGCGGCGGTCGCCGATGTAGATACCCACATGCACCACCCGCTCCTTGCGTTCGGCCGTGGCCTTGCGTCCGAAGAACACGAGGTCGCCCGGCTGGAGGTTGGAGAAGTCGGGGGCGATGTCGATATGCTGCCCCACGTAGGCCTGCTGGGAGGCGTCGCGGGGGATGATGATGTCGTGCATGAAGAGCACTGTGCGCACGAAGCCGCTACAATCCACGCCTTTCGACGAGGTGCCTGCCCAAAGATAGGGCACCCCCATCAGCGTGTGGGCCGTGCGGATGATGCTGGCGGCATCCTGCTTCAGGCTCTTGCGCCATTCCTTTTCGGGCAGGGCGGCGGACTTCTCCACATAGCCCTGTCGGCCGTCGGGATAGGACACGCGATAGAAGCCACCCTTCGTGCCTTCCAGCTTCAGGCGGTTGCCTGCCACGATGTCGGACACCGTCTGCGAGCGACGGTCGGGTTGGGAGTAGACGAAGGCGTAGTGCGACGTGACCACGACCTTTTCTGCCCGATTCCAAGCCGTCATTTCCTCGCGGGTGACGGGCAGGACGCTGACACGATGCGTCCAGGCGATGTAGTCGTCGGGCGTCTGAATGCGATACCATCCGTCGCGCTCAAGCACGCGCACGGGCATACCCAGCAGGGCTTGCGTCATCATCTCCGACGAATAGTCGGGCTGTACGCGCAAGCTGGCCACGGAGAGGTTGATAATGCCATAAGTCTTTCCCTCAAGCGCCGCCTCGTCGGGCAGCACCTTCAGGCAGTCCATCACCTCGTAGCCGGCCTTCGACAGGGCCTCCACCAGTTCGGCTTTGGCAGAAGGCGAAGTAGTCTCGCCACGAAGCATCACGCGCTTGCCGTCGAACGTATAGTCTGTCTTGAAGAGGGCGACACGCCCGTCGGGGGCATACTTCTGTTTGAGGCTGTCGGTCAGGGCAACGACCTCGGGCGGAACGTCTCCGCCTGCGGCATAGGTCCTTGCGGATGGCAAGGAGCAGAAGAGCAAAAGAGCAAGAATAAGATAGTTTTTGTTCATGAAATGTCTGTTTGTGGGTGATTAATACGAGCAAATCTACGAATTATTTCCATAAATCCTGTGTTTTTGATGCGAAAATCGTACCTTTGCCACCATAAAGCAGTTGGCCGGTCTGCCGCCTGCACCTTGGGTGTGCATGAGGAAAGTCCGGGCAACACAGAGCATCCCACTTCCTAACAGAAAGCTGTCCGCGAGGGTAGAGTAACGCAGAAGAAAACAACCGCCCTCCTTCTCTCGGAAGGAGGGTAAGGGTGAGAAGGCGGGGTAAGAGCCCACCAGTCTTGTGGCGACACAAAAGCTGTGCGTCTTAGGAGTTGTAAGGTCATGTAAACCGGCGCAAGGAGAGTTGCTCGCTCGATGCCGGAGGGTAGACCGCTAAAGCGCGTATGGTGACATACGGCTCAGATAAATGGCAGACACCTTGTCCCCCTCGGACAAGGCACAGAACCCGGCTTACAGGCCAACTGCTTTTCTTTTTATTATATATGTATCTTTGCCATGAACCAAAAAATCGCAAGACTCTGGAAGTTCCTCACCGATGACATCTGGCGCATCACGGAGGACGAGGTGAACAAGACCACCTTCTCCGTCTATACCGTCATCAAGACTATCTACCTCTGTGTCAACCGATTTACCAAGGACCGACTGGCCAACAAGGCCGCTGCCCTGACCTATAGCACGCTGTTTGCCCTCATTCCCATCCTGGCCGTGGTCTTCGCCATCGCGCGCGGATTCGGCTTCGACAACGTGATAGAGCACGAAATTGCTACAGGCTTCGGCGGCCTGAACGAGACGAGCAGCGCCATCCTGAACATCGTCAACACCTACCTGTCGCAAACGAAGAACGGCATCTTCATCGGCGTGGGTCTCATCATGTTGCTCTGGTCGGTGCTCAACCTGATCAACAACATGGAAATCACCTTCAACCGCATCTGGCAGGTGCAGAAGGCACGAAGCGTCTATCGGCGCATCACGGACTATTTCTCCATGCTGCTCCTGATACCTATCCTATTGGTGCTCTCGGGCGGTCTTTCCATCTTCATGAGCACCATACTGAAGAACATGGAAGACTTCACCCTGCTGGCCCCACTGGGCAAGTTCCTGGTGCGCCTCATCCCCTATGTACTGACGTGGTGTATGTTCACAGGGCTCTACATCTTCATGCCCAACACGAAGGTGAAGTTCAAGCACGCACTCATATCGGGCATCCTGGCAGGTACCGCCTATCAGGCCTTTCAGTTCCTCTACATCAGCAGCCAGTTGTGGGTGTCGCGTTACAATGCCATCTATGGTAGCTTCGCCGCCCTGCCCCTGCTCCTTCTCTGGCTTCAGATCTCGTGGACCATCTGCCTCTTTGGCGTCCAGCTGACCTATGCAGGGCAGAACATCAACAGCTTCAGCTTCGACAAGGATACGCGCAACATCAGCCGACGCTACCACGACTTCGTGGCCGTGCTGATGATGTCGCTCATCGCCAAGCGCTTTGCCCGCGGCGAAAAGCCCTATACGGCCGAAGAGATTTCGGAGGAATGTCAGATCCCCATCCGCCTGACCCGACGCATCTTTGAAGAGCTTCAAGACGTGAAGCTGGTGCACGAAGTGGCTACCGACGAGAAGAGCGAATCGCTCTCCTACCAGCCCTCGATGGACATCAACCGCCTGAACGTAGCCGTCCTGCTCGACCGCCTCGACTCGCATGGCTCCGAGGACTTCAAGATAGACAAGGAACACGCCTACAACGACCAGTGGACGACACTGATGAAAACACGTGAAGAATATTACAGGAATGCGGGCGAAGTGTTGCTGAAAGATTTATAATCCCGACACGAGAGGTACGGACATAAAAAAAGGGCTCCGCTGAGCCCAACCTTTGTTAACCTTAAATCTAATACTATGAAAAACACACTGCAAAGATACGCACTTTTCAGCAACTTGCAAATAATCCAACTAAAAAAGCATGTTTAATAACATGTTTTAGCAAATCTGCGGACTTATTAAACAAAAAAGGGCGTCGCAGGGGTACATTCCACCAGCAGACGTCCTCACACAGTGCTTCATGAAGGCGTGACACAGTGCTTCCTCACCTCCTCACAAAGCACTGCATGAGACCCTCAGGAAGCACTTCCTGAAAGGCTGACGCAGTGCTTCGTCAGAAAGGGTGCAAGTATAGCCTCACACACCACGATTCTTAATAGTGATTATACGATACGACTTTCTCCAGATCCTTGCGCGACTTCTTGCGCTTGGGCTTGGCTGCATAGCCTACGACCACATCGAGCAACAGGCGCTTGCCCGCAGGAATGCCCACCAGCTGCTTCATCTCCTTCTCGTCGAACCAACCCACAATGCACGAGCCGAGGCCTTCGCTCTCGGCGGCAAGCGTGATGTGGGCGGCGGCGATGCCGATGTCTATCAGGGGAAAATACTTGTCCTTGATCTTCGCGCCAAGGAAGGAAGTGAAGTTCATCGACTCCTCGACAATGAGGATATGAACAGGCGCCTCCTTGGCAAACTGGTTCATGCCCAGCCCTGCGGCAGCCTTCCCCACCCTTCTCGCGAGTTCGGGGTCGTCCACCACCACAAACTTCCACGGCTGGGCGTTGCAGGCCGAAGGAGCCAGGCAGGCCGCCTGAAGGATGCGCTCCAACTTTTCGCGCTCCACAGGCCGGTGCTCGTAAGCGCGATCACTCTGGCGGCTGGCCGCCAATTGCAGAAAATCCATTGCTATCTCTCCATCTATAAGTTTATGACAATATGTTGAAGACTTAAGAAGGCTGTTTCAAATACGGGCCTCACTTCAGCAATCCATCCAAATAAGTATAGAATTCAGGATCCTCACCTACAACTACTTTCAGGATGACACCTTCGGGACTGATGACTATCTTCGTCGGATAGCCGCGGACAGCATACAGGACAGAGACATCGGGATCGCCCTCGTTGCGGACGTGCAACCAAGGCATGTCATGCTCTTCTACCGCCTTGCGCCATTTCTCCTCTGTATCACGACAGTCGATGCCCACAAACTCAACCTTGGCCTTGTGCTTGGCATAGGCCTTCTTCATATCGAGCACACCCTTGATACACCAGCCACACCAACTGCCCCAAAAATCAAGTACTACATACTTGCCTCGAAGCGACGAAAGAGTAAAGTCATTACCCTTGAGATCTTTCAGCGTAAATTCGGGAGCCGCATTGCCTTCTTTCACCCGTTCGGCAGCAGCACGACGGGCCATTTCCTTGTCATACCCATCCTTTACCTGACGATACAACGGTGCCATCACACCCGTACGTACAGGCTCGGCCACCACATCAAGCATCTCGCCAATCTTCTCAACAGACAAGTCGCGTGACAGAGCATAGACGGCCACATCCTGGTCGGCATGGCTGCGGATGAAGTCACAACGCAGGTCCTGCATACGGTTCAGAAATTCTCGTGAAGGGGCATAAGCCCGTCGGATGCTGTCGGCAGGAATACCATCAACCTCCATCTGCATACATACTTTGCTAAGCGAATCGAGCTTCGTGATGCAAGGGCGGAGCTGTTCATTCAGTTCATTGCAGGCTTCGTAAAAAGCATCACCGCTCAGACGATAATCATCCAGCGTACCGCTTACCGTAACAGGACGGCCAGGCAAGAGTACTAGTCCCAAAGCTTTCATACTAACAGCACCATTACCCGAGGGCTTGGCGTAGATATAAACTTGCTTCAGCACGCTGTCGCCCACATTGAAGGCAAACTGCCCATTCTGCATAGACACTGTGTCTAGCCGTGCCTCGCCACCGTCTACCGACCGATGGTTGACCAACAACGTATCACTCTCAATGCCATTCAGCGTACCGCTGATTTCCATTTTAGCCGCAGGGCTGCAGGCTGTCAACAGACTTACTCCTAAGAGCATCCAGCACAGATTCTTCATCTTTTTAATATGATATGATTTATGACTGATACTGGATCATGCGGCTGATGTACTTGCCGATAATGTCAAACTCCAAGTTCACTACCGAGCCCACCTGAATGGCGTGGAAGTTGGTATGCTCAAAGGTATAGGGAATGATGGCTACCTGGAAGGTATCGTCCGTGGGATTGCACACCGTCAGGCTGACTCCGTTGACTGTAACCGAACCCTTGTCCACAGTGATGTAGCCGCGTCGGGCCATTTCCTTGTCGAACGCATAGCGGAAGGTGAAATAATAGCTGCCTTCGGCATCCTTCACGTCGATGCAAGTAGCCGTCTGATCGACATGCCCCTGCACGATGTGTCCGTCCAGACGTCCGTTCATCATCATGCTGCGCTCCACGTTTACCTCGTCGCCCACCTTCAGCAAGCCCAGGTTGGAGCGGTCGAGCGTCTCCTTCATGGCAGTGACGGTATAAGTATCGTCGGTCAGCGCCACGACGGTCAGGCAGACGCCGTTGTGGGCCACACTTTGGTCAATCTTCAATTCGTCCACGAAGGAGCAACGGAAAGTGAAATGCACATTCTCCTGTTCTTTTACCACGTTTACCAGCGTGGCACACTCTTCTACAATTCCAGAAAACATAAATCTCTTTCTTTTTAAGGGTTACGACATGGCATCTTTTGACAGAAAGAGGAACCAACAACCGCCCTCTCCGCAGATGCTTCTGCAAAAATAATGAAAGGTGAGCGCAGTACCAAACTAAAAGACTGCTTTTAAGTGAAGACGCTGTCGAAGTGCATCCTATTTTATCTAAAAACAAAGAGAACTTACAAGAAAAAGGTAAGACTTGGAAGCATAATCTAATCCAGAAGGCTTATCTTTGCCACTGCTAAATAAAAAACGACATGAAACAAAAAGAAATTCCCATACTGCTGCTCACGGGATACCTGGGCAGTGGCAAAACCACCTTGGTGAACCGCATCCTGGCCAACAAGCGGGGCATCCGTTTCGCTGTCATCGTAAACGACATCGGCGAGGTGAACATCGATGCCGCCCTCATCCAGAAAGGCGGCGTAGTGGCTCAGAAAGACGACAGCCTCGTAGCCCTGCAAAACGGCTGCATCTGTTGCACGCTGAAGGCCGACCTCATCGAGCAAGTCTATGAACTGATGTGTACCGAACGCTTCGACTATATCGTCATCGAAGCCAGCGGTATCTGCGAGCCCGAACCCATCGCACAGACACTCTGTTCCATCCCTCGCCTGGGCGATGCCTATACTCGCCACGGCATCTGCCGCCTGGACTGCCTGGTCAGCGTAGTCGACGCCCTGCGCCTGCAAAGCGAATTTGCCTGCGGCGACAGCCTGACACGCAAGGGACTGGACGAGGAAGACATCGAAAACCTCATCATCCAGCAGATTGAATTCTGCAACATCATCCTGTTGAACAAAGCGGCCGAAGTGAAGCCCGAAGAATTGGGACGCATCAAGAAAATCATCCGCACCCTGCAACCTTCAGCCGAAATCATCGAATGCAACTACGCCGACGTGCCGCTGGAGAAACTGCTCGACACACATCTGTTCGACTTCGAACGTGCCGCCACCTCAGCCGGCTGGATCCGCGAAATAGAACGGGCCGCCACGGAGGAAGAGGAGCGCGAAGAAGAAGGACATCATCACCACCATCACCACCACGACCACGAAGGCGGAGAGGTGGAAGAATACGGCATCGGCACATTTGTATACTACCGCCGATCGGCCTTCGACATCCACAAGCTCGACCACTTCATCGCCACCCGCTGGCCGAAGAACATTATCCGCGCCAAGGGTGTATGCTACTTCAGCCACAACCGCGACATGTCCTACCTCTTTGAGCAGTCAGGCGTGCAGAAGCAGCTCACCGAAGCCGGACAATGGTATGCCACCGCGCCCGAGGAAGATCTTATCGAGCTGATGAAGCAGGAGCCAGGCTTGCTTCGCGACTGGGACGAAAAGTACGGCGACCGCATGCAGAAGATTGTTTTCATCGGTCAACACCTTGACAAGGAACAGTTGGCGCATGACTTGGATGAGTGCTTGGAGTAATCCGACACATTCCATATCAAACAGGCCAAACATAAAAAGCCCTCAACTGCCGGACAAGGTCGTTGAGGGCTTTCATTTATCACAAAGATGCGAGGTCAAGGCTTCGTGGCCGGCGGCTCGCAAATATAAGTCGAAACGATGGTAGGAGTACCTGAAGCGGTAAGATCCCATATCTTGGCTGCTTCCCAGACAGAGCCGTCAGAAGCGGTAAGGTTGGGAACATTATCTGTCAATGCAGAATAATTTATATCCCCAGTAGCAACACAATGATCAGGAGCGTATGTATCAGACTTTCCCACCAAGTTGACATCTGTCACATCATCGGGCAAAACAGCATAGCACGAAGTGACGTGTCCACTGGTATATCCGGCAATGCTTCCTTTATCATTTATTGTACCCAGCAACGATACGTGCGTGGAATAACAGCCATAGACATTTGACGAACTGTTGTTATTATATCCCACAATACCGCCCATCGCTGCTGATATAAGTTTTTCAGTACCTATTGTAGAATAAGCCGAATAGCTGGCCACTACATCGCCTCGAGTGTTATAACCTACCACGCCACCCAAATAAGAACTTGCATTAGATGCCTGATGTATTACTGTTACGTCATTCGCTACACATTGAGCCACGATTCCAAAACTGTTTTCACCGGCAATGCCTCCAGCCCAAGTAGCCGAAATGATGGCACCATCCACGGCACACTTCAACAAACGTCCACTGGTGGTAACACCACTTTGTTCTGCTGTTTCGCCTACAATTCCTCCCGCACGAGGACTGCTTCCATTAGCTACAATGGTACTATGGCCCGACAACGTACAATACTCTATCTTTCCATAGTTGACTCCTGCAATTCCTCCGGCAGCATAAGTAGCTGTCACCTGCACATCAAGTGCATTGCATCCGTTCACCTGCACACTGTTGTTTCCCACGATGGCTCCGGCATAGTGTCCCGCCACTTGGGAGCTACGCACGTTGCAGCTTTCTATCTTACCCATGCTGGATCCGGCTATCACTCCTGCATAGGCAGCTCCGCTGGTGGCAGTTACTTGGGCGTTAGCAAACTTCACATTATGCACCTTGGCTTTTTCAGCCAGTCCACCGAAGAAGCCCACATTGCTTGTGTCGCTTTCTACCACGAGGTTGTAGATAAATTTTCCATTGCCGTTGAATTCGCCGGCGTAGCCTGTGTTCATGTCGCTACCTACGGGTGTCCACTCTACGCCTGTCAAGTCTATGTCTTTTTCCAGTATGACGCTTTTGTTCAATACATCGGCATTTGAAGCCCAAGCTTTCAGACCATCGGCGTTGTAGATGTGGTATATACCGTTTATTTCTTCATATCCTTTGGCAGGTATAAAGTTTTCAGGTTGCATTATTCCCAAATTCAGTATACGTCCGGCCTCCAGGATGGCGGTTGCGTTTCCCGGCTTCTTCCATACGCCTCCTTTATTGTCATAGAAGCTGAGGGTCAGCCCGTTGCTTAGTGTGGCCGGGGCGGTTACGAAATAGTAGGTAGTACCCGGAGTAAGAGGTCCGTTTAGTTCAATTACTGTTTGCCCAAAACTTGTGTCAGCCATTGCTATTGGTGTTGAGGCTGTTGCATCAATAGTCAGTGTCCCTGCCAACGCCTCACCGTTGTTTCCGCAAAGTGTTGCCTTGGTTATGGTAGTAGTGATATTTTCGACAAGCGTAAATTTCACCAAAGCACAAACATTTTTGAAACAAAGGTTGTGCTGCGCATCGGCCGTGGCTACGGACGGATTCAGGCCTTGTGCAAAGCTACCTTCTCGTGCATCCTGTTCGGCTGGCAGAGTGGTGGTGATGGTGGTGCCTTTTATTTGTGCATTCGCATCATACGGGTAGAGAGCATAATAGGTACCCTCGACAGGAGCTGCCTTGCCGGTAAAGGTGACGCTCGGACCACTTTCGGTAGTATAGAAGCGATTGTTGTCGCCTATGGGATCGAACAGCGAGATGGCGTCGTTCGCTTCCCAATATACGGCATTTCCGGTAGTGAGTTCGGTACGTGTGGAGGCGTCGGTGTTGGCGTAGAACTCCATTGGCACTTTGCCTGAGGGTTGTGTGTTGTCTGCCAGTTCGTCCTCGGAACAGGCGGATACCATGGCGGTCAAGACCGCCAAATAGAGTATAGCTTTGATTTGTTTCATGACTGATAAGTTGATAGGTTGGATTTCTGTGTCAATTACCATCCGTAAAGATAATCATCTTCTTCAAAACCTTGGTGTGTGCAGCTGGTGCAGATTACTTCTTGTGCGTCTACCTCGATGACTGTACAAAGGGGGGCTTCATAGATTTCTTTTGTCGTTTCCATACTTAATTCTATTAAAAAATATTTTCCATAGTTCCAGCCATTACAAACCTTGAAGAATAGCCGATAGCTAAGGTGCAATAATAACAATACAAAAAACATTTTTCTCGATCAAAAAACGATTATTTTTTCACTTTGCTCAAAAAAAGGAAATACATTCCTCAATCAGACAGAAAATTCCTGCTCTTGTGATTTGCCTCTGCTCTCGTCTTTACGTATCTTTGCCGCTAAAATTCAATAAAGAAACCACAAGATGACAAAAAAATACCACCTGCTTGTCCTCGACCTGGACGGCACCCTGACCAACTCGAAGAAAGAGATTTCTCCACGCAACCTGCAAACCCTGCTCCGCCTCCAGCAGAGCGGTGTCCGCCTGGTACTGGCCTCAGGCCGCCCCACGTATGGCATCGCTCCCCTGGCCGACGCTCTACACATGAAAGAATACGGTGGTTTCATCCTCTCCTACAACGGAGGCGAAATTATCGAATGGAGTACAGGCCGTCTGCTCTACAAGAACCTCTTGCCCGACGATGTGCTACCCATACTCTATACAGCCTCTGTGCGTAACGAACAGGCCATCCTGACCTACGACAACGAATACATCCTGACCGAAAGTCCCGACGACGAATATGTCCGCAAGGAAGCCTTTCTGAACAAAATGCAGATACGTGCCGTAGACGATTTTCTGGCAGCAGCTCCCCTCCCCCTGCCCAAATGCCTCATCGTGGGCGACCCCGACCGACTGATACGAACCGAAGCCGAACTCTCCCTCCGCCTGCAGGGACAAATCAGCGTCTACCGCTCGGAGCCTTACTTTCTGGAACTGGTGCCAATGGGCATCGACAAAGCTCAATCCTTGTCCGTGCTATTGGACAAACTGGGCCTCACGCGTGAAGCGATGGTAGCCATGGGCGACGGTTACAATGACCTTAGCATGATTAAATTCGCAGGCATGGGGGTTGCCATGGCCAATGCTCAGGAGCCAGTGAAGCAGGCTGCTGACTACATTACCCTGAGTAATGATGAAGATGGAGTAGCCATGGCGGTAGAGAGACTGTTCGACCTATAACAGCCCCTTCCTAAAGTGCCAACCTATTCCGTTTTATAAAACATTGCTTTCTGCATGGTAAAGCATTGCTTTTCGCTCGACAAAACAATGCTTTCCATTCAGCAAAAACATTACTTGTTTTTGGGGAGCATAATTAAGGCAAGTGAACGAAGCCGAAAGCTTACTTCTGCATCAGCCGTTCGTACACGCGAGGATGAAGGAAATAGCGTACATCCTTCCCTGCCTCGATAGACTCTCGGATAAAGGTAGAGCTGATTTCGAGTACAGGCGAATCGACCAGACGCACGCGAGGAGGCAGAGAAGACACGTCGACGGGATAGCCTGAACGGGGATAAATCAAAATGGGATTCTCGGCCAGCAGGCGTTCAGATTGATACCAGCGGGAGAAGGAATGCCAATTGTCCGATCCGATAATCAGGTGAAATGTGTGTTGCGGATAGACTTCCTTCAAGCGGTCGAATGTATGGATGGTATAGGAAGGTTGGGACAAATGGAATTCGAAATCGGAAGCACGAAACTTGGGATATCCCTCTACGGCCAGTTGCACCAACTCCAACCGCAAGGCATCGGGCAGCAGGTCCTGCCCCACCTTGAAAGGATTGCGGGGAGTCACCAGAAACCACAATTCATCCAGCCCGCCAAACTCGCAAAGGTAATTGGCCAAGGCCAGATGGCCGACATGGATAGGGTTGAACGAACCGCTGAAGATACCAATATCCATAAGCGCATCAGATTTTCTTTCCCTTCAGCCGAAGGAAAGCAAGGGTGCCGTTCGCGATGGACACTATGCCAACAAGCCCCATGCCTATAGCTACAGTGTATTCTTCGTGCTGTATATTGGCAATTAGCAACCATACGGCACATACCAGCAAGATGAGGTTGACAATCAATAATCCCTTGTTCATCTTGCGCGAGAAATTCTTGCCGCTATAATCTTTCGTCATGCCTTCAGGAATTGGGTGATTATCTCCAACGCCTCGGCCTTGGCCGTCTCCAAGTCATCGTTCACAATAATCTTGTCGAACTTCGGGGCAAAAGACATTTCGTAGGCAGCCTTGGCCACACGATCCTCGATGACTTCGGGCGTATCAGTACCTCGCCCCACCAGGCGCTTGCGCAGCTCTTCGACCGAAGGCGGCTGGATAAAGACAGACAGGGCACGGTCACCATAAAACTTCTTGATGTTGCATCCGCCTACGACATCGACGTCGAACACCACATTTTGCCCAGCAGCCAACTGCTTTTCGACCTGTGCCTTCAACGTACCATAGAAGCGGTCATGGTAGACTTCTTCGTACTCCAGAAACTCACCCTCAGCAATACGACGGCGGAATTCTTCGGGCGAGAGGAAGAAATACTCTACGCCATCACGCTCCGTGCCACGCGGCGGACGGCTGGTGGCCGAAATGGAAAAAGCCAGGTTCAGGTTCTGCGTCAGCAAATAGTTGATGATAGTCGATTTACCCGAACCTGAAGGGGCGGAAAAGATAATCAGTTTACCCATACTTAAAAATCGATTACATTACATTCAGTACCTGTTCCTTGATTTGCTCCAGCTCATCCTTCATCTGAACCACGATCTTCTGCATCTCCGCATGGTTGGATTTGCTGCCCAAGGTATTGATTTCACGCCCCATCTCCTGTGCGATGAAGCCCAACTTCTTACCCTGTCCGCTACCTGTCTCCAGCGTGCTGATGAAATATTTCAAGTGATTGCTGAGGCGTTGTTTCTCTTCGTTGATATCCAGCTTCTCGATGTAATAGATGAGTTCCTGCTCCAGACGGTTCTTGTCGTAATCCACGCTGATCGTCTTCTCGAGCGCATCGACAATGCGATCCTTTATTTTTCCGACACGTTCCTTTTCGTAAGGCTCCACTGTTTCGAGCAGATGGGCGATGTTGGCTATTTTCTCACGGAACTTTTTCTCAAGTGCAGCACCTTCCTGCTTGCGGAAGTCCACCAGATGGTTCAGGGCTTCTTCGACAGCCGCATGGGCCACTTGCCACTCCTCTTCGCTCAGTTCCTGTGTCTCGGTCTTGGTCATCACATCAGGCAGACGAAGCAGAGTACCAAACCAGTCTTCAGGCTCAGGAATACCTGTAGCAGAAGAGATTTCCTTGATACGATGATAGTAGGCAGCCACCAGTTCCTGATTGATGGGAGTAGCCAGTTGCTCGGCATCCTTTTTCTCCACCCAAAGGCTGAAATCCACCTTGCCACGCTCCAGCACGCGGGCTATTTCGTTGCGGATTTCCATCTCCTTCTCTCTGTAAGCGGGAGCAATTCGTGCCGACAGATCCATCGCCTTGCTGTTAAGCGATTTTATCTCAACATTTATCTTTTTATCGGGCAATTCGACAATAGCCTTGCCATATCCCGTCATCGACTGTATCATAATGCTTCTTAAGTTTTGTGCAAAATTACACGATTATTTTTAATTACTGAAAATAATCACGTAAATTTGTCAGCTGATTAAAAAGATGAATAGTAACTATGTCATGTATCCTGCATATTGAAACATCCACTTCCGCCTGTTCGGTAGCCGTGAGCGAAGACGGGCAGGTAGTGTTCAAAAAGGAAGACTTGAACGGCCCTTCACATGCCGTATCATTGGGAGTTTTTGTAGACGAAGCATTGTCTTTCGCCGATAGCCATGCCATGCCGTTGGATGCGGTAGCCGTCAGTTGCGGGCCGGGGTCCTACACAGGCCTGCGCATCGGAGTATCCATGGCAAAAGGCATCTGCTACGGACGTAATCTGAAACTCATTGGCCTGCCTACGCTGAAAGTACAGTGCGTGCCGGTATTGCTCTATCACGACGAGCTTCCCGACGATGCCCTGCTGTGCCCCATGATAGATGCCCGCCGCATGGAAGTCTATGCTGCCGTCTACGACCGCGCCTTGAAACCCGTACGCGACATTGCTGCCGACATTGTGGACGAAAACTCATACCGCGAATTCCTCGACCAGCACCCTGTCTATTTCTTCGGAGACGGAGCAGCCAAGTGCAAGGAAAAAATTACGCACCCCAATGCTCACTTTATCGACGGCATCCGCCCGCTGGCCAGTATGATGTTTCCCCTGGCCGAGAAAGCCATCGCTGAAGAGAATTTCGAAGACGTAGCCTACTTCGAACCCTTCTACCTGAAGGAATTCGTAGCTGGCAAACCTAAAAATCTGCTGAACGGATAATTAGCCGTTCACTATAAACGATAATTTACTGAATATATGCAATATAACACCCAACAGAAACGGATGCCCCTGCCTGAATATGGTCGCAGCATCCAGAACATGGTAGACCACGCACTGACCATCGAAGACCGTGCTGAACGCCAACGTTGTGCCAACACCATCATCAACATCATGGGAGGCATGTTTCCTCACCTGCGCGACGTGCCCGACTTTAAACACAAGTTATGGGATCACTTGGCTATCATGTCCGACTTCAAGCTGGACATCGACTATCCGTTTGAGGTAATCCCCAAAAACAACCTCGATGCCAAACCTGAGCCAGTGCCTTATCCTTGCACAAAAATCCGTTACCGCCATTACGGCCGCACACTGGAAGTGCTGATCCAAAAGGCATGCGAATTTCCTGAAGGGGATGAAAAGCAAAATCTGGTAGCCCTCATCTGCAACCACATGAAGAAGGACTACATGACGTGGAACAAAGACACGGTAGACGACCGCAAAATAGCAGACGATTTGTATGAACTGTCGGGCGGGAAATTACAGATGACAGATGAAATTCTGAAGCTGATGGCCGAACGAATTGACTTATACTATCGTCCGACCAAGGCCAATACCCCCAATAACAATAACAACCGAAATAACAAGAAAAAGAAATATTGAATTCTGCCCCATTAGCGGACTTCACAAACAGATCCAACAAACCGACTATCATGGCATCATTCATCATCGAAGGAGGACACAGGCTGGCAGGTGACATCCATCCGCAAGGAGCCAAGAATGAAGTATTGCAAATCATCTGCGCCACCCTGCTCACAGCAGAGAAGGTGACCGTGCACAATGTACCCAACATTCTGGACGTAAACAACCTGATTCAGCTGATGCGCGACATGGGGGTAGAAGTGTCTAAAACAGGAATTGACACCTATACCTTCCAAGCGGCACGGATAGATACTGCCTACCTGGAAAGCGAAGAGTTCCTGAAGAAATGCTCCAGCCTGCGTGGTTCGGTAATGTTGGTAGGCCCCATGGTGGCACGCTTCGGCAAGGCTATCATCTCCAAACCAGGAGGTGACAAGATAGGACGTCGGAGACTTGACACTCACTTCATTGGCATTCAGAATTTGGGAGCCGACTTCAGATATAATGAAGAGGCCGGCACGTTCGAAATAACTGCTGACCGCCTGAAAGGCACCTACATGCTATTGGACGAAGCATCTGTTACAGGTACGGCCAATATCGTCATGACCGCCGTGTTGGCCGAAGGCAAGACAACCATTTACAACGCGGCCTGCGAACCTTACGTACAACAACTCTGCCGTATGCTGAACCGCATGGGTGCTAAAATAACAGGTATCGCCTCTAACCTGCTTACGATTGAAGGGGTAAAGGAATTGCACGGTACAGAGCACACCATCCTGCCTGACATGATCGAAGTGGGTAGTTTCATCGGCATGGCCGCAATGACAGCCAGCGAACTGACCATCAAGAACGTCTCCTACGAAAACCTGGGTATTATTCCCCAGTGCTTCCGCCGCCTGGGCATCCACTTAGAGCAGCAAGGAGACGACATCTACGTCCCTGCACAAGAGACGTACGAGATAGAGTCGTTCATCGACGGCTCCATCATGACCATTGCCGACGCCCCCTGGCCAGGACTAACCCCCGACCTGCTGAGTGTGATGCTCGTAGTAGCTACTCAAGCTAAGGGAAGTGTACTCATCCACCAGAAGATGTTCGAAAGCCGCCTGTTTTTCGTAGACAAGCTGATAGACATGGGAGCACAAATCATCCTCTGCGACCCGCACCGTGCCGTGGTCATCGGCCACAACCGTGGTTTCCGCCTACACGGCGGCAACATGACCTCACCCGACATTCGTGCCGGTATCGCTCTACTCATTGCAGCCATGAGCGCCGACGGTATCAGCCGCATCCACAACATCGAACAGATAGACCGCGGTTATCAGGACATTGAAGGGCGTCTGAATGCTATCGGAGCAAGAATCACGAGAATCTGACCATATGATTAAACGAGAAGAAGTATATAAGATAGGTATATTCAACAAGCCACATGGTATCCATGGCGAACTGCAGTTCACTTTCACCGACGACATTTTCGATCGGGTGGAGGCAGAATACATCATTTGTCTGCTAGACGGCATCTTCGTACCTTTCTTTATCGAAGAATACCGCTTCCGCTCAGATTCCACCGCCTTGATGAAACTCGAAGGAGTGGACACTACAGAGCGTGCCCGTATGTTTACCAACGTCGAAGTCTGGTTTCCTGTAAAACATGCAGAAAGTGCTAACGACGGTGAACTGACATGGAATTATTTCATCGGGTTTCGTATGGAAGAAATCCACTACGGTAACTTAGGGGAAGTGACAGATGTAGATACTTCTACCATCAACACCCTGTTTGTCGTTGATCATAACGGCGAAGAACTATTGATACCTGCTCAAGAAGAATTCATTACCGATATCGACCGAAAGCATAAAGTGATTACTGTCGACCTTCCCGTCGGCCTGATAGACCTTGATAAAGCAGAAAAGGAATAACCTATACACATAAAGAAGACATGCCGACCCCTAAAAAAAGAAGAAAAAGTAAAGCTTTTTGGAACAACATCAAGTTCAAGTACAAGCTGACCATCGTCAACGAGAATACGTTGGAAGAGGTGGTAGGCTTGCACGTGTCCAAGTTGAACGGCATCTCTGTACTCCTGTCTGTGTTGACCGTTCTGTTTCTGATAGCCTCGCTGATCGTAGCTTTCACTCCACTGCGTAATTATCTGCCCGGCTATATGAACAGTGAAATCCGCGCACAAGTAGTAGACAATGCCTTGCGTGTAGACTCGCTACAACAATTGGTGGAACGGCAGAACCTGTACATCATGAACATACAGGACATCTTCCGCGGCGACGTTAAGGCAGATACCATTCAGTCCATCGACTCATTGACAACCCTGCGTCAGGATTCACTCATGGAACGAACCAAACGGGAAGAAGAGTTTCGCAAACAATACGAAGAGAAAGAAAAATACAATCTGACAACCATAACTGCCATGTCGGCAGATGGACTAAATTTCCATTGTCCCACCAGAGGAATCGTATCATCCTCCTTTAATGCTGAACAGAAGCACTACGGTACAGATATTGCCGCTAATCCAGGCGAAAGCGTATTGGCCACTCTGGATGGCACCGTTATTCTGAGTACCTATACCGCTGAAACGGGATATGTGATACAGGTACAACACAGACAAGATTTCGTATCCACCTACAAACACTGCGGATCTCTACTCAAAAAAGAGGGCGACACGGTAAAAGGTGGAGAAGCGATCGCATTGGTTGGTAATACAGGACAGCTGAGTACTGGCCCACATCTGCATTTTGAGTTGTGGCATCGGGGCCGTGCCATCAACCCTGAAATTTATATTGTATTCTAAATAAACGATATATCATGAAAAAACTGATAGCCATACTTGGTTCCACTGGTTCAATCGGGACACAGGCGTTGCAAGTGATTGAGGAGCATCCCGACAAGTACGAAGCTTATGTACTGACAGCCAACAACCGAGTGGAAGAACTCATCGCTCAGGCACGTAAATTCAAGCCCGAAGCAGTAGTAATAGCCAATGAAGCAAAATACCAACAACTGAAGGATGCCTTGGCCGACCTGCCAGTTAAAGTATATGCCGGCGAGGAAGCACTTTGCCAAATAGTACAGGAGAAACCGATAGACATCGTACTGACAGCAATGGTAGGATATGCAGGACTGCGCCCCACGATAAATGCCATCCGTGCACGCAAGGCTATTGCCTTGGCTAATAAGGAAACGTTAGTGGTAGCAGGAGAACTCATCAATCAACTGGCACGCGTAAACCGCACCCCCATCCTGCCAGTCGACTCGGAACATTCTGCCATCTTCCAATGCCTGGCCGGAGAAGCAGGCAACGCTATTGAAAAAGTAATACTTACAGCTTCCGGAGGTCCTTTCCGCACGTTTAGTCACGAACAACTGAAGACGGTAACCAAAGAACAGGCACTGCGCCACCCCAATTGGGACATGGGAGCCAAAATCACGATCGACTCGGCTTCGATGATGAACAAAGGATTTGAAGTAATAGAGGCCAAGTGGCTTTTCGGCGTACGGCCGGACCAAATAGAAGTAGTAGTCCATCCGCAATCGGTCATACACAGCATGGTACAGTTCGAAGACGGTGCAGTGAAGGCACAGCTTGGCATGCCGGACATGCGCCTGCCCATCCAGTATGCCTTCTCCTACCCCGACCGCTTACATGCCTCGTTCCCTAGGCTGGACTTCACAAAATGTACAGAGCTCACTTTCGAACAGCCAGATACTATGCGTTTCCGCAACCTAGCACTGGCCTACGAAGCCCTGCACCGTGGAGGAAATATACCCTGCATCGTCAATGCAGCCAACGAAGTCTGTGTGGCTGCTTTCCTACACGACCGCATCTCGTTCCTCGGTATGAGCGACGTAATTGAAAAGACTATGGAGCGCGTAGCTTTCATCCAGCAACCTACCTACGAAGATTATGTTGCAACAGACACCGAAGCGCGCTGTGTAGCAGAAAGCTTGATAAACAAATAATTGAATTTTAATAATCGATAATTTATAGTTAAATAAATAATGGAAACATTTTTAATTCGTACCCTACAGCTTGTCATGAGCCTTTCGCTGCTCGTCGTCATCCACGAAATGGGGCACTTCCTTTTTGCCCGCCTCTTCAAGACACGGGTCGAAAAGTTCTGCCTCTTCTTCGATCCCTGGTTCACACTGTTCAAGTTCAAACCCAAGAACAGCGAAACGGAATATGGAATCGGCTGGCTACCGCTGGGCGGATACGTTAAAATTGCTGGTATGATAGACGAGTCGATGGATACCGAACAGATGAAACAACCCATGCAGCCATGGGAGTTTCGCGCCAAGCCCGCATGGCAACGACTACTTATCATGGTGGGCGGCGTACTGTTCAACTTCCTGCTCGCCCTGTTCATCTACTCCATGATTCTCTTCGCTTGGGGCGACTCTTACATCCCCGTGCAGAAGGTACCACTTGGCATGGACTTCAATGAAACCATGCATCAGGCAGGATTCCGCGACGGCGACGTGCTGATTTCAGCCGATGGCGTACCTTTCGAGCGCATGGGCAGCGACTTGCTGACGGCCATTGTCGATGCCCGCCAAGTGACGGTGCTGCGCGATGGCCAAGAGGCTTCAGTTTACATTCCCGATAACTTGATGGACCGCCTGCTGTCAGACAGTACTCGCTTTGCCGATTTCCGCTACCCGTTTGTCATCGACAGCATCGTGGATGGACGTCCTGCTGCCTTGGCCGGACTGCAACCGGGCGACAGCATCACGCAGCTGGACGGACGCAACATCGCCTACTTCGACTTCAAGGAAGAGATGCTGAAACGTAAGGCTGACGGACAGGCCTCGCACGACATCTGCCTGACCTACGTGCGAAGCGGCGTGACCGATACCCTGACGCTAACCACCGACTCGCTCTACGAAATAGGCATCACGGCCGACATGCGTACCGCCCACCTGCTACCCGTGGTGAAGAAGGAATACACCTTCTTCTCCTCCTTCCCCGCCGGCGTCATGCTGGGTGTGAACACACTGAAGGGCTACGTGGGACAAATGAAATACCTCTTCTCCAAGGAGGGCGCCAAGCAGCTGGGTGGCTTCGGCACCATCGGCAGCATCTTCCCCGCTACGTGGGACTGGCACCAGTTCTGGTACATGACAGCTTTCCTCTCCATCATTTTGGCCTTCATGAACATTCTGCCTATTCCTGCCCTGGACGGCGGCCACGTGCTGTTCCTCATCTACGAGATTGTGGCACGCCGCAAACCCAGCGACAAGTTCATGGAACGTGCGCAGATGGTGGGCATGTTCCTACTTTTCGCCCTACTTCTTTGGGCGAACCTGAACGATGTACTGAGGTTCATTTTCTGACCTGTTAATAAACAGGCGGATTCCCCCTCCCCCATACGCGGGCGACCCGGGCCTGCACGGACTGACTGCATCAGCGTTTCGTGCCTGTCCGAGCCGCCCGCGCTTTTTTTCGCGTTCCAGTTTCAAGAAAACGCCATCTTAGTGAGATAAGGTTATCCAGTTTTGGGAAAGTACTATCTCAGCGAGATGAAGCT
>ULIT01015196.1_pt1 | contig 24153 bp, 54 predicted proteins | sample 1950521 | NCBI WGS metagenome assembly ULIT01 (sample SAMEA4835454, study PRJEB28245) | human gut metagenome | biome: gut microbiome; material: fecal sample | place: Denmark | collected 2008
AATTTCACACTGACAATATCGTTTTCATACACATGATAGAAACTTTTTGAAATTCCTTCTACTACTTGTTCTATTAGCAAACAACGACATTTGCAATCAATATACACATACCATTCAAAAATGTTTCGTTTGGAAAAATATTTGATTTTATAGTTTAAAAAATTAAATAAGTCATTTGCGGCTCTTTCCATATCTCAAACTTTGTCCCAATGCCAAAGTCCCTCGTTTTCATAATCTACTTTACTTAACTGCACTTTATATTCAGGATAATATTTTTTAAATTCTTGACTAACTGCATTGGCCTCTTCTAAATCAAAATGAATTCCATTAGAAATATTTGAATCGAGAGTATATTTTGTAAAAAATTCTTTACAAACGTAGTATTCATTTCCGTCAAAAAGAGTTACTTTCACTAAATATTTTTCCATTCATAATCTCTTTTATAACACTTATCAAATTCTTCTTCTTTTAATACCTCAATTATTTTTTTAGTTTTGCTATCTTGAATAATGACTAGTTTCAATCCTCTTTTGCCATAATAAAATATAGCATCACAAGATTTATAAGTGCATTTTCTTTTATATTTTAATCTTTCCATTTAAACGGTTTCCTTTTCTGGTGTAATATAAAGACGGGAGCATTAAGTCAAATTTAAAACCCACATAGAGTTTCCATGCTTTATATCTTTGATAACCAAGAATCATATCATATTCTAAAAGTTTACCTGCTTTTAAATATTGAACAAGATACTGATTTCCATACGGAAAAGGATGGTTGTCCAACATTCTTTCACAAATAAAGTCTACATTAGACATAATTAAATTTTTATCATCATCGTATAAATCACAAAATTTATGTGGGAGAGTTTTTGTCCAAGCAACAAAAGAATCTAAATCATTTTCATCACCCGTGTAGCGATAAACTTTTACTTTTTTGGGTCTGTAGCAATATAGTTCACTCATTTTTTACTTCTTTCTTTGAATAATATGTATGTTTTATTAGTGTCCTCCAAACCACCACTTTACTATTTTTGCTTGTTTCTTTAATTTTTCGTTTTTCATTTCTTCATAATCTTTATGTGCTTCTTCTTTTGCTTTATTAAACATTGTATCAACAAATATTGGGTCTGCATATTCTTGTTCTTTTTCCTCATCAACTACCATAATTTCAATAAATACTTTATTGACATTTCCTGGCATGTTAATGCAAGTTTCTTGATTTATAATATTCATAGCCTCTAATTCAGCTTCTTCTAGTGTCTTGAATCTTAAACACATATTTGGATGATAATACGCATTTCCTCCATCTAAAAAGTATTTCGATTCGCCATTTCGGGTGTCTTTGAACCAACAATTTCCGTATGGGTCTTTTAGTACAAAATATGTTTTCATAGCTAACTCCTCTGCGTCTGACCAAGCAGGCTCATCACTGTATTTAAAATCTTTAATATTATATGGCGGCTCTAGCATGGGAATACTAATCCATTCGCCTTTTTCTTGAGAATTTTTCATGTTGCTTTATTTTCCGTTATATTTCATGCGCCAAAATTTTAACAGCTTCGACAATACAATCAGGATACTTTTCTTTATATTCTTCACAGATGCTCCGAGCTTCTGGAAAACTATATTGAAACCCTCTATAAGGATTTTCCTCAAGTCTTTTTGCTTTATATACACTAGGCGCAAGATAATACTCTTTTTTATCTGGAAAAGTGATTCGTACCACATATTTTATTTGTGCTGTGCATTTTAAAGTAGCCAAAGTTTTTCAATCCTTTCTGTTCTATTGCTTCCATTTTTATCAACCATACACTTAATTTCCTTCTGCCAGATACATGTAAATTCTTTTGGCATATCATATTCACTTACAATCACAATATGTCCTGCATCTGACATCATTTTACACCAATTATAAAATTTGTCGTAATCAAAAAGTTTTGTGCCAGAGTATTTTGTTGTGTCTTTGTATGGAGGGTCACAATAAATCAATGTTCTTCGATGAAGATTGTATGGTGTACATAAACTATAATCAAGACAATTAAAGTTAATATCTTTTAAATTAAGAGCTTGCTTTTTGATATTGTTGATTACACCTTTCGTTTCATCTTTGATTTTGCCTTCTTTGTCATAGCTTCTTCTATATCCCCCCAGTATTTGGAGCCAAAACTACAAAATCCTACAAGACCAACATACCAATCTGGGTATTTATCTTTGTTATTCTTGACTTCTTTATATTCTTCTTCGCTGATTGTATCAGGAAATATAGAAACATCAGTTTGTGCTTGTTGAAGTAAAGCAATTAACTGTGGATGAATGTCTGTACCTACTCTAACTTTACAGTTGATTTTATCAATGATGTTAGCGCCACCAACAAATGGTTCCCAATATTGTTCAATACCATTATTGTCAATGTAGGATTGAATAATTGGTACAATATCTTTAGCAATTTTTGCTTTTGAGCCTAAATATCTCATTTTTATCCACCTTATACTTCTTCTAAAATTTCATGGCTGTAATAATCTTTCATTACAATAGCAGGCTCCATGAAAGCAAAGTGATATTTTATATTGCCAAATTCTTTAATATATTTTTCAATGTATTTTTTTGCTTCTCTTAAATTATTAAAGGCTGTTGCATCATGTACATAAGTACACCAGCGCCACAGAGCGGTACCATGATATTCTCTTACATCAAGATATTCTGGCACTAAACCATCATCATCATAATTGCGATAAATGTAAACACATGAATTAGCCATTGTTGTCCTTCTTTCTTGTTATATCTTTTAAAAGTTCTTGATTGTAAAAGTGATTTCAGGCTCTAAATAAATAATTCCATACTCTTTATTATCAAAGGCTTTACAACATTTTTTGGTATAGTTTTCTGCTTCTGATACACTATTAAAAATTGTAGCATTGCTTACAGAAAGACACCATTGCCAAGTAATTGCACCGTCATGGTTTTTAACTCTTAGCCATTCTACTGTTTTATCTTCTGTTTCATCTCCTTCGGCAAAGCGATAAAGATAATAACCCCAATCAAACATCATATTGCCTCATTTCCTTAAATAGTTTTTTAAATGTTTTATTATCATATACTGTAAAATTGTTTAATTCAAAAACAATCCAGTCACCTTTATGAACAAAAAATGATTTTTCAAGTCCAAAATCAGAAAAAATATTGACTTTTAAGCCCAATAATTGTTCTTCTGTGTCAAAGCCCAATGTGAATTTAGCTTCTTTAATCCACTTCCAAAAGTTTTCTTCGGTATCATATTGCCAAGCAATTACACCTTTTCTTCGTTGGTATGTTTTCATTTTATTTCCTCAATAATACAATTCCCAGTTCTTAAATCATAATACAAACCACAAAGCCATATCTTTTCAAGTGCTTCAGTTTTAGATTCAAATATTGTGGCTTCCATTGAATCAAGCTCCCAGATAAAAATGTATTCATCCTCTGCCATAGGAATATAATGAAAATATCTAGGAGGATTTGCATTTGGTTTAATTATTCTACACATTCGTCCGCATTTTCATATAACATCTCAAAGTCCTTGTTGCTAATGACTGTAAAAGCATTGTTACAAGGATAAAATACAAACCAGTCGTTCTTTTCTAAGTAATAACATTCGTATGTATTCCAGTCTGTTGAGTTTCTTGTTGGCATAAAAACTTCAATAACGAATGTCTTGTGAATCCAGTTGTCCCAACTTTTGAATCTATCAGGAGCAAAATTTTTAGTCCATTCTGAGAACGAAGAGGAAGCAGTGCCGTCAAATTTTCCATTGAATTGCCAAGCATAGACTTCAATAGGTTTCATTTTGTATTTCACAGATATACCTCCATAGGAATAAGCACTCTTTGTTGATACCAATAAGCATCAAAGGCTTCAATATATTTTTTTCGTTTGGCTTCCAGAGAAAAAAGCTCTGAGTCATGTATAATTTTTGCTTTATACTCCAGCAGTTTTTGAGCATAGAGTTCGATATGTTCTTCTGCGGCTTGTTTAGAAAAGAATTCTGTGGCATTTTCTCTATCTAGCGACCAATACTCTATGTTCTTTTTAGAAAAGTCTGTGTCTTTGGTTGTTAGATAGGAAGAATAGTTAGGGACGTTTCTATAAACTAAGAAAACAGAATGTTTCATTGCTCTCCTCCTATGCTAAACGGGAACTCTCCGTTTGCTCTTTTGTCGTAGGAATAATGAAGAATATCTCCAGGTCGCAAAATAAGTTGTATTACTATGTTATGCCTGTCTGTATAGATGGGAAACTTTAAAAGGTCGCCATATTTTTCTTTGTCCCAAGCGGCCCTAGAAAACTGAATGTCGTGTTCTTTTGCCCAAAGACTGAAATTCTTGAAACCTTCTTCGCCCCATTCCCATTCCTCATCAAATCCTTCGTACCAGAGATAGTTCTTATGGAAATCTTCTATACTTTCTACATCAAAAGGGAAACATCCATCTTCCTCGGCACGAGGATTATAAATAAGAACGAGGTCTTCATCCATCGCTTTGAAGATAACATTTTCATCATTACAAGTATCGGCATAATGGTCGTAGAATATGATTTCATCAAAACCTTCGCCAAAATCTTCGTCCTGTTTGTGTTCACAATGAATGTTGTGTTCTTTGGCCCATTTGTCAAAAGAAATGATTCCATTTTTCCACCAACGCCATGCTTCTACTTTGTATTCTTCGTAACAACAGTTCTCACCTACATCAAGATACCAAGCCATTTTTATTCATCCCCTTCAATTTTGACAGTTTCGAGCGTAGTACACGCCAAAAATAGTTTATTAACAAAATTCTGTGCTTCCTGTTCAGTGGTAAAGCAAACTAGGTCATCTTCGGAGGATTGGAGTGGGCCGAACTTATAAGTGTTTTCGCCTTTGCAATAATATAAATACATTTCTGCAATATCTTTCAATCTGATTACATATTTTGAAGGAGTTTCTTGCTTCTCGAAGGAATAACGCTTGATGAAAGCTTTGCTATTGATATCGTCATGGCAATACCGATAAATGTGCCCTTCGTCATACACAACAACTTCGTCAGGAAATACATAGCAATGATGCTTAATATATAGATAGCGAGGGTCGCCAAAGGGAACTAGAATGTCAAGTCTTGCGTTAATTTCATGCAAAAACTTATCTAATTCAACTGCGGCCTGTCTTTTACTCCATTCCTTCTTCCATACCCAAAAATCAACTTCGTGTGCTTTTCTAATTGCTTTCATAATGTGTTACCTCCTTTATTTGTGTCTTTATTGTATCATTAAAAATTCAGCCTGTCAAGTCTTTTTTGAAAAATTTAAAGAAAATACCCTCTTGAGCAATATCAAGAGGGTATTTTTATTACTGATTTGTTACTCTAGGCATAGGCTCTCCGTATACTAGACTGACACTAACATCGCGAAGTTCTTTCATCTTGGTACCATCGCAGGTATAAGGAACAACATCTACTCTCCACTCCTGTTCGGCACGAGGAAAGTGCATCATCTGATACCAAAAGATTAGTGGACGCGCAGTGACGTTGCACTCAATATATCCTTCCACAAGATAGGTTAAGGAAGCGTTTTCATGGAAATAATGTTCTTCCCTGGATAGCACAACAAGACGATGGGCATCAATCATATAGTTATCGCCAATGACAGCTAGAACTTCAGGGTCAACATTAGGGTGACGATAGGTTACAGTAGACATGTTTTTTCCTCCTTTAATATGGTTCAAATGCTACGTTAATATCAACCATAATATCTTCATCAGGCTCAATATTATAGCTAATCAACTTAATTAACCATCTTCCTTCACTTCTTCCGTCAATGATGTCAGATTCAATGTAGTCTCCTACAGAGAAATTGAAACACTGGTCTGTTCTCCATTGATAAAAACAGAAATCGCAATCATCGGAAAAAAGACGATAATGATACGCGCCATAAGAAAAGAAAGGCGCTCCAGTTCCTACATTCTTCATTCTAGCCTCATGCGCCTTCTCTGCTGTAGTATCCACAGCGTTTTCCCTAGAATGTGCATATTCTTCTAGCATATCATCAATCATGTTTCTTAGTTCGGTAAAATCAAACTTCATTATCACGCCTCCTCGATAGTGACCTTCTTCAGACTGCCATTAGTGTTGTTGCCAATAACTGTGGTCAGCATGTTGGTTGCAACTTCTAGCAGATACTTAGGGTATTCTGCATCTGCGCCTTCCTGTAGATTCAGAATTTCATCCTTAGAAAATTCAATAGTTAGCTTCATCTTCGTTTCTCCTTATAGTAGAATATTTTCTAACTTAGCACGTTTTTGAAGGATGCTAAGATATTGAGCCATTACAACACATTGTTCCTCTAGTAGTTGGTAAGGGCAGTCAGGGGTGAAATCAAGCTCACCATCTTCCCATTTCTCTAACATATTAGAAAGCTTTCTTGTCCGAATGAGCAGAATATTGTACTCACTTCGGAATCTGTCTTTGTAATTGTCACTCAGAGCAAGGTCGTTCCAATATTCAAATGTTTCAGGCATTTTTAATTCCTCCTTGATTTGATAAAATTATCATATCATACTCTTGCTGTTTTGTCAAGAGTTTTTCAATAAATTTTTCTGCCTCTTCTTCGCATTTCAAAACGGTAGTGGGCGCGTTCATATTGACCTTTTTCAATGTATCTATCTATGTCACTATCTTTTGTTTCCTTCAATTTGGCCTCGAAAAGTTCTTGCTTTGCCGCCAAATATTTTTCACAAGTGTCGTGACAAGCCGCGTGTCGTTCTGTACAGTCTTTGCAAACGGGCTTCATGTAATGCCGTCTTTGCCTCATTTTTTGATACCCCCGAATTTTCCGTCTGCGCGTACTTGCTTTTTGTAATTTTGTGCTGTTTTTCTGTCCTTTTGGTAAGGGATGTTACAGTCTTTCATCCAGCGTCGCACAGTGCTGATACTTACTTTATACACGGCGGCTGTGTCCTTTTGGCTATTAAGTCTTTCAAAGACTTGTTTGAAGTTTTTAGGCAAAGGAATTTTTCTTCCTTGAACAGTTCCTTTGGTTGCATTTCTAGTTCCACCAAGTTTACGAATTTCTTCACAATGTCCTGTACATTTTTCTTTTGTGCAGTTAAGGCATAGCTGAACCAACTCAGGCCGTTCAATGGCTCTGTTATTGTTAGGTTCGTTCAAAACATAAGAACCCTGTTCATCTTTTTCCAAATTAGGAACATTCCAAGGTCTATGTCCTATGGTCTGGATTCTTACACCATCAATCTTCACACCAATCACTCCCTTCTGACAGTGTGACAACTTGTGCAAATTTTTCACATTTGCAGATGGAGTTAATCAACGTTTTGAGCATTTCCATAGTAGGGCAATTTACTTTCCATGTTTTGTAATAGCGCTTGATGTCTTCATCATACAGACTGACATAGGTTGCCCAAGTTGTGTTACCTTGTTCGCAACCAGAAAGCACACAGTCAAAGAACGTTGTATAGTCAATCCCCAAAACACAAACACCACCAAGAAAGTCAGGAGTTGGCTTGTTGAGAATGTTGTTTGCTAAACTGCTCTCATGCTTACAATGAGCAGTGTATTCTTCTTCTACCTGTTCCACATATCTTAGATAATTTTCTCTGGTGAACTTCATAAAGTCCATCTCCTTTGTTTTTTGTTTTCTGATGTTATGATAACACAGAGAAGTTCTTTTGTCAAGTCTTTTCTTTGAAATTTTTACCCCTCCTGGAATTAACCAAGAGGGGTATTTTTTAATCACAAAAAGTCAATAATCAGATAATTCTAATACAAAGAGTGCTTTTATGTTGTAGTTCTTTGTGTTGCTCAATGAACATTCTTGCCGCAAGTCTCGAACAAAACCATTTTGCTTCAAGCGCTGAATCAGTTAATTTATTTGCACGAAAAGGGTTTTCGGTAAAATATTTTCGACGATTTATATCATAGATAGCATAATATCTTTGCGTCATTTATTGGTACTCCCATAGCCCCTAGAACCGCGTACAGACGCATTACGCTGAATTGTGTCCTTGGATACTTCGTTCACTGTAAAATTCGCCACAGGCAAAAGTAGAGCCTGACAGATAGCTTTCTGAGTGCTATAGTAAGTGCAAGAACCTGGCTCTCTATGTGCAGCCTCGTATAGCTCGTCTTCTGGCAGATTAGAAAGATAAACACTCTTGTTGGAACAATTCGTCCAGATTACGCCAATTTCCCCTTCATAGCTTTGGTCAATGATGCCTGACCGCAGAGAGATGCCTTTTAGCCCAGTGCTACTGCGTTCCTTTAGAACCATAACATAACCTTCTGGAAAATGTGTACAAACACCAGTATGAATCAAAACAGATTCAAGAGGGTCAATTTTAATGAAATCTTCTTCGATACAGGCCCAAATATCATAGCCTGCATCTTCGTCCTTTTTGTTAGGAATGATTGCTTTTGGAGTTAGCTTTGCAAACTGAATTAGTTGCTTTACATCTACTCCGCCTTTAGTAATCGTAATATCATTCATCGTGTTATTTTCCTCCCTATTTTAGTTGCTTATTTTACTCAAAAAGAGTGTTTTTCCATCCTTTCTGAGTAAACCTTTCTATATGCCGCCATTTCCTTACATGGTTTCATTTCGTGACACTTGCCGCCATGATAGACACACATAGGAACAAGCAGACCTTGAAATTCAGGACACTCAGTTAATACCGCAGTTTGCATCTTGGATACTACTTCTCTTGTCTCAGGAGATGCCTGAAAACAGAGTCTTTTGTTCATAATATTCATAAGTTCTTCTGCGTTCATATCAAGAATCATATCAACAGGAGCATCTTGTGGAGCTTTGTTTCTATCGTATCCTTCCTGCCTGTCGTTTCTTTGAGATTTTACATAAGGCTGTGCATGGACATGTCTTACAAGATGAGTAGCCACCCAAGTAGGAATGTTATGCAAATAAAATGAAAATTGTAAGTAACGAATGGGGCTATGTCTAGCTTCAAGAATGTCATGGCACCAGTCGCTTGTTGGTGGATTGACTGGCTTTAGTCCAACAGTTACTAACGCTCTGCGCTTTACTTCTGTCCAATCTTCGTAAGTTGGATAACGTAATAGTTCTACTTCCATTCATTCTCCTTTTATACTTGTTCTTCGTGAATGGTTAGTTCTCTAATTTGCGCTTCTGACATAGTTGCCTCACACCACTTGATAGCGTCAACGCGAGTGGCGAATTGCTTCACTCTGCAACAAAAAGTTTCAAAGAGGTCAAAGCTTTCGCCAATATATTTGCCGTCAATAGTCCGAAGAACATAAACTTTTCTGACATATTCCTCGGTGCTGGATACCGTCATGCCAAGATTGCTATAAATTTGTTCTTCTTCGGACAAAGGCGATTCTGGATTATAAATAAAAGAAACAACTTTTTGTCCAAAGTCAGCAACGTGAACTTTTGCGTTAATTAGTTTTTCCATTACAGTTCATCCTTTCTAACATAATAACCTTCAAGAATAGTGTACAATTCATCAAGCCCAGTTAGCTTCAGAAAAGCGTTCATGGCTTCATCGAGATTCTTTTCCGCAATATCTTCTGCTTCCTTATCAGTTTCAATGCTCATACCATACTGAATCGCAGTCTCAGCAATATCTTGAACAATGTTTACTAGCTGGTCTGCTTTTACCTGATAATCTCTTCCTGCACTCATTCTCATATATTTAGTTTCCATTATATTCCTCCACTACGATAGGCCAGTTATTTGCTACTACATCTGGCATGTTTTCAGCCATCCATCGTGCCGCCAAGACGCGAGACTCAAATTTAAGGGCATGTGCCGTGTCATTAGCAAGTGAACAACCTTTTCTATCATCGTATTCTCTTAGTCGAAAAGTGTTTGTTCTGTCCTGAATAGTGTAGAATTTCATAGAATTTCTCCACTTTCGACAAGCTCATATTCAAGACGGCAGTTGCCTTCTTCATCATAAATATTAACAGCTCTTACGACATTGTAAATAGTCTCGTCTCCCTCAAATTTAATTTCTTCATTTTTGAGTGGCAAAGTAATATCCTTATCAAATTCCTTGACAAATTCTCTACCATTCGGCCCCATCTTATAAAATGTAATTAGTTTCATTTCCACACCTCGAAGTTAATAGTTTTATGAGGACAAAGCAACCAATATGGCAACCACCAAGAATCTTCGATTAAATAGCAGTTGTCAAATGAATCGTATTCTGTCCATTTGCGACAACTGTTCCAGCCTTCCCAACTAATCGGAACGCCAAGACAAGTGCTACTATCTTTGCTAGACTCTGGTTCATATCTTCTTTCGAGTTCTTTTGCTACTTCAAAAGAAGGTACAAACATTTTATAGGTTTCGCCCTCAAAAAGCCAAGCAGGAAGATAGTAGCTTCTAAATACATAAACCGGCATATTCTTAATGTAAGGTTCTTTGAGTAGCTTCACTTTGATTGTTTGACCCCAACCATACCAATCTTTGGGTAAACCATGCACCTTGTCTTGTTCAATTTTATCTTCATAATGCCATTGTCTTGCCTTTGCTTCTTCGTAAGTAAGCAATTTTCGTAACATCTTGTTTTCCTTTCATTTTTAGTGTACTATATTTTTTGCATTTTGTCAATAATTTTGTAATGAATTTCACAATTCTACAATATCAATAATATTGTTTGGATTATTGGCATAAGTAATGATATATAGACTATTTTCCAACAGCCAAATTTCTTCACCGATGGTAGAAGCCATAGCAAAATTACATTCACTGCATACTAATGGTTCGCCTTCTCCGTAAGCTGTGAAAACATTTTCATATATCAAATCGCCTTGTTTGCGAATTGATTCAGGTGTAAGTTCTTGTAGCATAACTTGTTCCCTTTTAACCAGAACAACAGTCTACTGAACTTTTGACAGGAACAGGAGTTTGAATACAGTAATCCAATGCTTTTTCAGTAAGGAGGCCAATTTCAATCATTGCCTTTGCTTGTTCTTTGTAAAGACAACGCGCAGTTGTTTTTTCGTCTACTTGCATTTCCCTATCACCGTCATAAAAACGATGATAAATAGAGTCATATTGGGTGGCATAATCAAAGTTGTTATCAAAAATCTTTTCTCCTTCGGTAAAAATAATTTTGTGGAATCTTACCATTTCTTCTCCTGTAAATACCTGTTCATGGATATAATCACTATATCTTATTCTTTCAGGCTCCTCGGTGGCCCCAATCACTTCAGCAAATCCGCCTGTGTGACAATTACAAACAATTAACAGTTCCTTTCCTGCGTTAATGGCATCGTCTAAGTCTTTTCTTTTATAACACACGACTCTTCCGTTTGGAAAAATTCTTGCTTCATATTTATTGTTCATTGTTTTGTCTCCTTATCTAAAGAACGCAAATTCTTTGGCTGTATTGAAGTATTCTTGACACTCTTCCTTTGTGGCAAAACCTGGACTAACTACTTCTACACAGCCCCAATAATAATCATAATACAGGCAGTTTTCGTTGACTTCTGCATTGTTGTCAATAAGACAGCGAAGTGTATCTATTTCTTCTACTGCGGCATTAACCATGTAGAAACAGTTTCCTTCTGAATGATGATTTAAAATCCACCATTTCTTTTTCATTATTTTTACCTCCTTAGTGTCAATTTCCACCATAAAATTTTTCTGCTTCTTCTTTTGTGTCAAACGACTTTTTGTAGACATAAACTACTCCGCTCCATCTTTCATTGATGAACGTATTGTTAGTGCTTGCATCAACGAAGTTTTGAATTGCACGATACTCTTCATCTGTTGCCTGAAAAGTGAAAACGCAGTCTCCTTCGGCGGAAACTTCTCCAAGGTACCATTTCTTTTTCATTATTTTAACCTCTTCAATGTCGATTTCCCTTAAAAAATTCTTCTGCTTCTTTTCTCGTGTCAAACGGAATGTCAAATACGCTGAGAACGCCAGACCAAGGCTCACAAAGTAACCAGTTACTTTCGTCATTGGAAGACTCGATTACTGTAAGAAGAAAAGCAAATTCTTCTTCCGTTGCCTGGAACAAAAAGTAACAATCTCCTTCTGCGGCAGTGTTTCCAATATACCACTTTTTCATAAGGGTTTACCTCCAATTTGAGTTAATTTAATAGAAACTCCTGTAGCCTCAAAGAGGTCATCAAGAATTACGGCATAGATTGTAGTTGTCTCTTTAATTTTGTCATATACTTGATAGATACAAAACCGAGAATCCCTTGAGTAATGATAAAGATATTCCCCTTTAGTCACAATCTCTTTAACTGTCATTATTTTTTACCGCCTTTAATCGTAGGTGTCCCCATAACGCACACCAGTTTTTGTATATTTATTTCTATGCTCATCGTAGTGCTGGCTTGGTGCCGTTGCACAAGGCCAATGTAATCGTTCGTACATAATCCGCTGGGCTAATTTGGCGTCTGTTGTTGCTACTCCGTTGGCATTTTTCTTCATGGCTATCCTGTTGATTTCCAATTCTGGAAGTTGTTCCATATCTTCACGTTTCATAATCTGTCTCCATTTGTACCTTAAATTTTAATTCAAATGTCAAAACCAAAGCATACGCCACAACTATCACTGACACTGTACTCGCTTTTATCACCGCCTCTACCCACAATAGGAAAAATTTCTGGGTCGTCCAAATTTGTTGGTGACAATCAATACGGAAACGGAATACCGCTCAATGTTTTAATTCGGTTTTCCTTTTTGAGGTAACGAGGAAGTAGGTCATGCCCTTCTTCCTCTCTATATTCATCTTTTCCAAAAACTTCTCTTTCATGCAATAGACGAAGTGACCCAGTTACAACTTTTTGTAAATCATCTGGCAATAAATGGAATAGTTTGCTAAGATAAGTCCCCATCGTACTAAGACACTGTTTATTGTCTGCGGCCCAGTTTTCATTCATGCAATGAGTGTCTTCGAGTAGATTCTTTGTAAAAAATGTCGCATATTTATATCCCACATACTCACATACTAGCGTGACATTTTCGCCAGTCTTTAATACGATGTCAAGCTCATCTCCAATATCTAGTGAACTGGTGTTGTTTTTAATGCTGATTTTTAATTCTTCCCATGTTGTTCTTAAAGTGCCGCCCTTTCTGATTTCAATCATTGATTCTTTCCTCCTTTGTTTAGCTTGACTATATAATATCATCTCATCTCATAAAAGTCAATCGTCAAAATAAACAAAAGGAGCCAGGATTTTTCCCAGCTCCTTGTATAAATTATCTAATCATATATTTAACTAAATCTAATCATATATTCAACTAAAGTGATGTACCCGTTTGCTAGAGTCTTTTTTACATTAATAATGCTTTGATTTGAACTACCTCTAAAAGGTAAAGACAAATCTTTGCTGTCTTCAATAAAAGGCCCATCGACTACTACATCAACTTCTGATAGTAAAATTTGTTGAAGGTAAGGTCGCATATTACAAGCTTTAGGGTCTGTTACAACTTTGTCAAATACTTCTTGCCAAGTGTATCCTGTCCATAACCATACGGTTTTACCTAACTTATGTACGTCTTGCACAAGTTCAAATAAAGCGATTAGTCCGTTTGCGTCTTGGTCTAATGGTTCGCCGCCTAAAATGGATAGTCCAGAACAATGAGTTTTTGCTACATGTTCTAAGATTGTTTTATATGTTTCTTGAGTAAAAGGTTCTCCGTTATCAAAATTTTGTGCTTCTTGATTATAACAGTTCTTACAGTGTCTATTGCACCCTGATACAAAAAGCGATACACGGATGCCTGGGCCATTTACTATATCTACTTTGTTAATTAAAGAATAATTCATTTTATTCCTCCAAAGAGTGGTTATCTAAATGAACATATCTATCCTTGATTTCTTCTGTGCGTCCTTGATTCCAAAATTGAGAGCCTATGTAACCGCACGTCCTACGACTTACGTTCATTTTGTTTTGGTCTTCATTGCCACAGTTTGGGCAACGCCATTTAAGTTCACTATCTTCATCAATAATTTCAATTTCATGTTCGTAACCGCATACTTGGCAATAATCGCTTTTTGTGTTAAGTTCTGCATACATGATATTGTCATAAATGAATTTAATTACTTCAAGAACCGCAGGAATATTATTGGTCAAATCAGCACATTCAATATAACTGATTTGACCCCCAGGACTTAATTTTTGATATTGTGCTTCAATAGAAAGTTTTTCAAAAGCATCAATCTTTTCACGCACATTGATATGGTAACTATTGGTTACATAATCATGGTCTGTAACACCTTCGATAACGCCAAATCGCTTTTGCAAACATTTTGCAAATTTTTCAGTAGTCTTTTCAATGGGACTGCCATAGACAGAATACGCAATGTCTTCTGCTTCTTTCCACTCGTTACATTTTTCGTTTAATTTTTGCATGACTTGGACGCCAAATTCAAATCCTTCGCCATGTGAATGAGATTCCCCAGTCATATATTTCACACACTCATATAGTCCTGCGTAGCCGAGAGACAGCGTAGAATAACCCCCATGAAGCAAAGAATGAATGGACGCCCCTTTAGGCAGTCTTGCTAAAGCTCCATGTTGCCAAAGAATAGGAGCTACATCAGATGTTGCTAGTGCTAGGCGTTCATGGCGGCATTGCAGTGCTTTATGACAAAGTTCTAATCGTTCATCCATTAGATTCCAGAATTTATCAATATCGCCACCAGAAGAAAGCGCTACATCCGGCAGGTTGATTGTTACGACGCCCTGATTCAATCTTCCATAGTATTTCGGTTTGTTGTTTTCATCTACATAAGGAGTAAGGAAGCTTCTGCACCCCATGCAGGGGTAGACGTTTCCATTTCCATTTTTATCAATCTTCTCTTGTCGCATAATTTTTGCAGAGATATAGTCAGGTACCATTCTCTTTGCGGTGCATTTTGCGGCAAGCTCAGTCAAATACCAATACTCTGAGTCTTCTGTAATATTATTATCATCAAGAAAATAAAGTAGTTTAGGAAAAGCTGGCGTCACATAATGTCCAGTTTCGTTTTTGAAGCCCAAAATTCTTTGATGGAAAAATTCTTCAATCAAAGCCGCAGTTTCTTTGATGTATTCAGGATTTTCATTTAAGTACATTGATACTGATAAAAAAGGAGCTTGACCATTAGTGTTGGTCATGCTATTTGTTTGATAATTAAATGTTTGTACAGCATCTTCAATCTCTTTTTTGATGTCTTCTTTTGCCCATTTAATAGCTTCTTCTTCCGAAAGCCCTCTGCTTTTATACTTTTTTAGATAAATGTTATAACTATCTCGAACAAATGGAGCTAAATGAGATAAACTAATAGTACAACCACCATAAGTAGAGCTAGTTACTGCTGCAATAATTTGAGTTGCAATAGTGGCGGCAGTGAGAAGCTTATGAGGTTTGTCAATAGTTACACCATTAACAACTGTGCCGTTTTGAAGCATATCTTCAAGATTAACTAATTCACAGTTACTTAGAGACTTTTGACAGAAATAGTCAATATCATGGAAATGAATAATGCCCTTATCATGTGCTTCAACAACATCTTTGGGTAGTAAAAAACGTCTAGCAATATCTGTGCTTGTGATTCCTGCGATATAATCTCTTTGAGTGGTGACAAGTGTTGGGTTTTTATTGCTGTTTTCACTGTTCCAGTATTCACTTTCACCATTGATAAGTTCTTTAATAGTCTTATCAGTAGTGTTTGATTCTCGAATAAGACCATGCAAATAACGATAAGTAATGTAACTCTTTGCTACATCTTTCATGCCGCTAGTCATAAGCGCACGTTCTACAATATCTTGAATTTCTTCTACACTAATATTTTCTTTTCGCTGTTCAATAGAGTTAATTACTTTATCAGTTATCGCTCTAACTTCATAAGTATTGATTTCATCTCTAACTTCTTTCATCGCCTTTTGAATTGCAACAGAAATTTTGTCACGTTGGAAATCAACAACATCTCCGTTACGTTTGATTACTTGTACCAATAAATATCACTCCTTATATAAATTAAGTTGTCGTTCCTACGCCAACAACCTTTTTCTTTTTATTGTATTATATCACATAAATATGAACTCAATATGAACAAAGATATAAATTATTGTTAATCTCGTGTTCTCTCATTGCAAAAGGCCCCATATTTTCATATTTGGTAAAAACATCTTTGTCTCCATAGATACACATATAGGTCTTATTAGTATCTATATCCGTAACTGGTCGTATATCAATAATTTCACTGATAAAAGGGCCGCTAGTTATCTTTGCTTCTGTTTCTGGCTCGTACATAGATAATGTTTTTATAATGTCTTTAACTGTCACAATATTATTCTCCTCTATTCACGATATGCCAAAAATTATCTTTCTCCATAGCTTCTACTGTGTAACACTGCTCTTCAATACTCTTATTGCTAACACAGTATCCGTCCACGAAACGCTCAATTCTAATCTTATTTGCATCATCAATATATCCTGCTTTACCAGTAAATCCTTGGTCAGCGACAATCTGACAAAACATATTTCTAATAGCGCTTTTACATCCTAGTTCGTAATCAAATCTTCCACTGTAGAAACAACCTCCTTTGCCAACATATTTCTTATATTCTCCTAGCCCATGTGCCGTGATTGTGTGCCCGTCAAATTCAAGCATAATATTCTTTGGGTAAGTAGACTTACAATGTTCCAACTTATTTTTCTTTACAAGAACACAATCCGCATTTTCAGATTCATGCCCCCAAACATAGTGACAATTTTCTCCACGTATAGTATATAGGGCGGAACTAATATCATCTAGTTTGACTAAGTAAGAAAAAGCGTCACTATTTTCTTTGTTAGAAGAGAATTGGTCTATTTCTCTTATTTTACCAATAACAGTGCCGTATGCACCATCTGCAACATGCACATTTGAAATACGAACCTTGTCTCCATAATAAAACTTTGGCATTGTACACCTCCTATTTTTACCACTGACTACCGAACATTTCTTGTCTTGCTTTGATGTTTGCTTGCTCCGCCTTTTCAGGAGTCCACTCATCTCCAGCACGGACTCTTGCTCTAATAGTCAAACGCTTTACACCCTCCTCAACTAAAACTTGCTTGAATCTTTTAGCCAAAAACATACCACACATTTTTTCTCCATGAGCATCTGTTTTGTATGTGTCTTCAGGAACAGAAATATAGACTTCTAAACCATCAACACTTTCTTTCTCCTTCTCAATTATTAGTCCAAATTCGCGCCACACAATATACTGAATTGATGCAGTATTCATTAAATTTCACCCCACTTCAATATAATTCTATGTGCTTGAGTCCATATTCTATATCAGCCTCATCAGCAAACATTATCAGCTCTTCTTCTGAATTTATATCTTTTACATCTTCTTTAACTTTTAGGATATTATCTTGTAAAATTTTAATATCTTGTTCTAACTCAACTAAAAATGTATAAAGTTCTTCCTTCTTTTTTTCTACATCAATCATTTTGCACCTCCATCTTTTCTCCACAGTTAGGGCAGTATTTGTATAGTTTTGGCGCGGCTATCGCCTCGCTGAGAAACCCGCAGCATGAACACTGCCAGAAACCGATATCAAAACAGTCGGCCTCCAACCACCGCCCACGTCTCACTGGGGCTACATCAGCGGCAGGAAGTTCATCGAGGTATTCTGCAAATTCTTCCGGCGTCAGTAGTGTCGAACCGTGTTTGCGTCCCGCGTCCATATTTTGAAATGCTTTTTTCGCTACATCTAATTCAATATATTTAGCCATCTTCCTATTAACACCCCTTTTATATTATGTATAGATTCCTTCTTTCATTTTAGCCTCACAATTAGGGCAACGTCTCGGAACACTGTTTGGCCATTTGTAAGTGCGCCCGTTTGAAACATACAAAATTGGAGGCATCACACAGCCGCAATAAGAACATTGAATAATCTTTCCGTTACGTTCCCAATGTCCCCAAATAACCTCTTCCACATTAGCAACCGGCTGATTAAGTAAAAAGTCAACAATGCTTGATGTACTCCACGAACCCTTTGAATCGTCGCCAATTACACAGATTGCTTTTATTAGCGAATCACGCTTAAAATACTCAGCCATTTTAAACCCTCCCCATCAATATAGTCTGATGTAATTTAGATTGCGTTCCAAATCATGCTCGTCATCGAACTTCCCAAAATCTGTGTTTTCGTCCACATTTGCCATGTCTGCTCGAAACATTAAAATATTATTCTGCAATGTTGCAATATCGGATTCAAGTTCGTTCAGCATCACAGCAAGTGCTGTTTTCCTTTTCTCTACATCAATCGCCATTACTATCCCTCCATTTTTGCGCCGCAATTTGGGCAATAATTCGGTAATCCGTGTTGGTCATTTTCTATTTCCCCGCAGATGCTGCAATTAAAATCAAAGTAAGTCAGGTAATAGTCATAGTGACAACTATCTTCATCTTTGACCCATTTTCCATGCAATACAGGCGCAACATCGGCAGAAGGAATACAAGCTAGAATGTTTGGGACAGTCTTCGTAACGAATCCATCAAATGCACCACTCGCTGTTGGAAATTCTCGCTCATATATGGAAAAAATTTCTTTGAGAACCGTCTCTTTTTCAAAATATTCAGCCATTTTTATCCTCTTTTCTATCTGTATATATCATGTGCAATGGCTATATTATACCAAATGTTCCAAATGGAAAATGCAATTAACGCTAAGATAATATTATTTGTCGCCGCGAACACACATTTTTTAATTAGCACACCAGACAACACGCCGCCAAAAAAATATGTCACAAAATGAATCTTATGTTTCATACAACATCCTTCTTGATGTGGTGAGCTGTTACGCACTCCTTAGATGATGGCTGCTTTGAAGCCTACATTCCACATTTTTATACTATTTTTACGCAAGCGTATCCCACACAACTTGTTCTTCCGCTGGAATCTTGGCCACATTTCTTCCAAGCATTTACTCAATCTCTTTCACTTTTTTAGAAATGCTCTCAAAAATATTCTCTAAAGACGTTCCGCGAAGTAGAGTGTTAATAGTTTCTGCCACACCCTCATTCTTTGCAATAGCTAGAGGCGCAATAGCCTTAGACACCTGTTGTAGAGTTTCCGCATTACTATTGGCTTGCATTGCCGCAATAAGGTCAGGAGAGATTGCCTGAATAACACTTGCTACAGTTGCCGCGTAAGCTTCCTTGGCCTTGGCTTCCTGCTCAAGACTCTTGGCCCGAAGAGCTAGTTCCTGTTCTTTCTGTGCCTTTTCACGCTCTAAGCGCTTTACACACAATTCATCTTCAAGCGTATCATTCTCACGCTTATATTCAAGTTGCTTCTTGTTCATATTTTCTTCAAAAGCCATAGCAGCCATTTGCTCTTCATGGTTTTTAGCTTCTTCTGCCATATTCATGTCAATCTTTGCTAGTTCAGACTCGTGATTTAGCTTCGCAAGCAAATTCTGAAAATCTAATACCTTCTTTTCGGTATCATAATTAGACTGCGCTCTCATAACATTTAGATTATTTCTAATCACATCTTTCTTATGTGCGTCTAATACTTCACGAATTGAACTATCTAGCTCGAAAGACACAATATCCATATTGGAGACAATCATTCCATTGTTATCAAATACATTATTATTGTCAATAACATTATACAATACATCGGAATAAGAATCATAAAACTCTTGCACCTGCATACTCTTAATCTTGCGGCAAAAGTTTGTCTTCATCTTGCTCTTTAGCATATCTGCATAGTTACTTACTGCAAACCATTTGTCTTTCTGTTCAAGGTCAAAATCAACATTATACACTACATCAATACATGCGGGAACAAAATCGGAAGTTTCAACATTTAGCTTGTCATAAATTCTATTATTTTGATACTGTAAGAAAACAGTTTTCTTTCCAGAAGCGTCAAAAACTGTTTCCAATGTCTGGTCATAGTCCAGAATGACAGTCTGTGGGCCGCACACTACTTTCTTTGTGCCGTCTTTAGAAACAACATTAACAGCATATCCAGTCCAAACGTCAATAGACACTACACCAGAATACTTATTGTCTAATGTAATCGTGCGAGGTGGAGTGTACTTAGTATTTCTATTGAAGGTAGCCGATTCATTAGTTGCGCTATCTGACATATCACTATCTGACATATTAGGTGCGCTAATACAACTGTTCAATGCGGAGATAGACAGCGACTTGGCTGTTGTACTAGCGCAAGTATTAAGAGTTACAGCGCTTAAAATTGCATGTCCATTATGTGTTAAGACTTCTTCATTTCCAGGATACCAAAGTTCACATTCGCTTTTTGCAAGTTTTCTATTTACAATAACTTCTGTACGAGGGTCTGGTAGAAGCATCTTAGGGCCAACAACCGTTTTAATTTCGCCAGTAATACGATTCATTACATATCGGCCTTCGCCTTCTGGAATTGCAATAGCGTGATACACATTGTTCCCACTATAACTAATTAAGGCATGTTCAGGACGAGGATAATAAATCATTTGGTCTGCGCCAGTAATAAATAGTTCTTCTCCAATATGATGCTCAACTTTATTATTATCCAAATAATCTGCGATTACTTTAATATACACGCCGGAAATCTCAGATAGCTCGATTGCTTTGTATTTGACAGAATCGCCCTGGGTTACAAAAACTTCGGTTGGCTTTGGAAAAACAACATCTGGGCCATGCACATAACGCTTATTTCCGTCTTCATCCTTTAGAATACAGTATTCAAGACGTTCAAGAGTAACTGCGTCACGAACATATTTGTTGTTGTAAGGAAGAACTTCAAATCCAGTCTCAGGGATGTAGAAGGAACAATCTACACCCTTAATCACCATAAGGTCTCCCGTAGTATATTTCTTTTTCTTTTCGTTTTGGTTTGCCGCGTCCGAATCATATACTCTGACAAGTAAATACTGATTGGAACGAAGAGTGTGACCCTGAATAACTTTAGCAACCTGTCCTGGATAAAGAGCAAAACTACAAGGCCCTTTAACATTGATTTTCTTGCCCACACAAATTGTATCAGGAGCCGCCGCTACTGTTCCACTAGCAGGATGCTTATTGTCCTTTTCAGGATTCTTTAAGAGCATATACCAACCTTCGGGAGCGGTTACTGCAAGTTTTGTAGCCACATCATACTTACAAGGCTCAAATCTATTCGTATTATGATTGTACTGTACTAATCTATCGGAGTTAGAAAGGCTTGTCTTATTCGGCCCTACATAAACACTCACCTGACCCTTTGTGGTGTCTAAGACATACGCATACTCGTTCGGACTAAGCACTAAATCGTTTCTGTTTTCGTCAGCCATTTTCAATATCCTCCTTGTATTGTTTCTTCAATAACTCTTCATAATGTAATTTATACCAATCTTTTTGCACCGTGATATTATTCAACTTCTGTTCTACCGCTTGCATTTCCTCTAGTAGTGACTTCCATTTGTGGCAACCAATAATTATTAGTCCATTTCCATGATAAACTGCTTCATCACTATTAGACAATCTTTGAAGTTTACTTATAATACTCTCGTGTCTGTCGTATAGAGAAGCTTTGCGACTAAGCCACTCATATTTTTCTTTGTTCACCCACATCTTAGTAGAACAGCTTCTTATCTGCCTTATCAAGAACACCACGCAGAACATCAAAGATATTTCTCATGCGCTTCGCAATGGCCTGTTCGTACTTGTTGCACAGCTTCTTGTAAGCAATTTCCTTGCCAGTGTATTCATTCCACTCATCTTTGGGATGAAGTCTGGCAACAGCTCTAATAGTGTTAGGCATATAGAAACGAAGGTCGGGAAAACTGAAAAGACTACCAAAACTAATGTGTAAATAGGAAGAAGTTGTCTTAACATACTTTGTATTGAATTTATTGATAGCATCATACACGCAATCTTTTGCAATAGCAACTACTATACCCTGTTCTTTATAAACCTTGTATTCAATTTCTTTCTTCATAATGTTGTTCTCCTTTTTCTTTTTTAATGAAGTCCATAGTGCAGACTTCTCTACATTCTTCAAAAGGATTCAACAAACAACGATAATACCCTTTATCATATTCTTTTGTTTCAGGATGATATTCTCCTGGCACATAGCCCTCACAGAAGATACAATCGTTGGGTGTCTTAGGCATTTCATCCACCAAAATTTTCATTATTAGTCCTCCTTGATTCGCTCTATTGGTGCAAATGTCAATATTCTTCTGCCTTGAAATTTTACTAAAGTTTCAATAGTTTCTGGTCTATATCCATATCCATCCCCTCGGTCTTCGTAATGAATACAATACAATGTTGTTCTGTCTTTATTTTTGTCGTAATGTGTCACTATTCGATTATAGCCAAAGATGTCTTCAAAAGCACAAATTTCGTTACTTTTTAGAAGCACCTCATTAAATTGACTTCTGGTCATTTTCTTTCCAGCCTTTCTGCATCATTTCTTGTAGCCAGGTATTGCGAGTTGTTTCTTCGTGTTTTCCTAACGCTTCTTCTATTGTATCATAGTCCGCAATAATTGTCAAGTGTTTTTTCGCTCTTGTCACGGCAACATAACAAAGATTGTTGGTCAAAAGCCTCTTGTGCTGACTGTTGGCTACAAAAATAACAGCAGGTGACTCGCAACCTTGAACCCTATGACAACTCAAAGCATAAGCCAATGATAATTTTTGAAATTCTTTTTGACTAAAAGCAACCATGCCACAATCAAATTCTACAACAATACAATTACTTCTGCTTGTGTCATCGTAAAAATCGCCAAGTACAATACCTTGGTCGCCATTGAAAACCCAAGTAGTTTCGCACTTGCCTGAACCATTTAATGAAAATCCATATCCGCTACTTGTTTGTTCTGCTACTTTGGCATCATAAGTGTTTTTATTGCAAATAACCTTGTCGCCAATTCTAAATTTTCCATCAAAGTTGGTCTTGTATTCAAGTTCTTGTCCAAGAGAATACTTTTCTTGAATCGCCAAGTTGATAGCTTTTGTGCCTACTTCCCCTACGTTAAATGGGGAGATGATTAGAATGTTTTCTCTTGTGTAACCATCATTTAAATACCCTTGATAAGCTTCTAAAACGCCTTCAAATTGTTCCTTTACATTATTAGTGTTGTAATACTTAAAATCATCAAACTCTTCTTCTAAGTTACTTACAATGCCTTTACGGAAGTCTGTGGCTATTGTTGCTATGCCACCGATACCGTATCTAAAGACTTTTGTGAGCATAGCAATAGGAACTCTCCGACTCATTACTAAATCTTTAGCAACGTTCCCTGCGCCAATACTAATTAACTGAGCTGGGTCGAACACCAAAATCATCTTGCAAGTAGGTGGAATAACTTTGATTAGCATTTTTAATACTTCCGCGCTAACCATACCAAGCTCATCAACAACAACGTAATCAACATCTCTAGGGTCGCCAGCACCAGCCCAGCGATGAATTGTAGAAGCTGGTCTACCCGTTGCAGTAGAAAGCACTTTAGAAGCTATTCCCGTAGGGGCCAAAAGTTGATAAGTAAAATCCTTAGATTCTAACAAATCAATGATAGTTTTAGTGGTAAATGATTTACCACTTCCTGCACAACCAGTAAGGATAACAACATCGTTATCGCACATTAGTTGAAGAATTTTACTCTGTTCTTCTGTGAGATTGCCTTCTTCTCTTTGTACAAATTTTTGCCATTCAAAGTCAACATGTTCAGAATTGTCAATTCTATTTTTAATGAAATCGGCGATATTTTTTTCTGCGTAATATGTTTCAGAACGAGAAAGCCAACCTTCATGTTCCACTGTATTGCTTAAAGTTTTGCCAACTTCATACCACTGTGCGGCCTCTGGAATCATAATTTTTAAGGCTTGCTCAACTATTTTTTTTTCAATTCTAGTGTCACCAGTTTCAGTTTCATTTTGTTTTAAAATAGTAGACAAAGCCCAGCCGCAACGCTCTCTTGATTCTGCCATTTTCTCATCATGCTCAATAATGATTTTATCAGAAGTTTCAAAAGAATATTTAATGCTTTCAATCATAAAACTATATGGGTCGCGACTGTAAGCATAAATCATATTGTCAGGGTTGGAATAATCTTTTGTTATCTCAACAGCTTTATCATAGTCGGCAACACCAATACTCAGCAAGAAAGGCAGGAAAGGAACTGCGCCGCTATTCTCTCT
>ULIT01003462.1_pt1 | contig 24093 bp, 23 predicted proteins | sample 1950521 | NCBI WGS metagenome assembly ULIT01 (sample SAMEA4835454, study PRJEB28245) | human gut metagenome | biome: gut microbiome; material: fecal sample | place: Denmark | collected 2008
GGAAACCGAAGGGAAAACGCGGAGTCCCGCAGGGACGGACGAACTTTGATGAGGAAGGGGAAAATCATCCGTTTCATAAATACCATTTCCTCAGATGGCATCGCATATTTCCTTCTCCATCTTTTCCAGCTTATGGGACAGGATTTCCATGTCGCTGCTGATCTTCTGGTTGGTTATCCGGGCATATATCTGGGTGGTTTTCAAATCCGTATGCCCCAAAAGACGGCTTACGGTCTCGATGGGTACACCGTGCGAGAGCAGCACGGTGGTGGCGTTCGTATGCCGGGCCACATGATAGGTCAGCCGTATCTTGAAACCGCACTGCCTGCCAAGTTCCTTCAATATGGTGTTGCATCTGCCGTTGCTCGGTACCGGAAATACATGACCGTCCTTGGACAGTCCCTTATACTTCTCTATGATGCGCTTGGGCACGTCCAGCAGGCGGATGTTGGACTCGGTGTTTGTCTTGCGACGGCGGGTGATGATCCAGAGGTTGCCGTCGAAGAAGGTCTGGAGCCGGTCGGTCGTCAGTGCCTTCACGTCCGCGTATGCCAGTCCGGTGAACACAGAGAAGATGAAGAGGTCGCGTACCAGTTCGCAGGTCCCGCTTTTCACCGGGGTCTCCATCAACGTCTGTATCTCACGCTCCGTCAGGTAGCCTCGGTCAACGCTCTCGGGGGAATTGATGTACCCGGCGAAGGGGTTGAAGGGAAGCGCACCGCTGTTGCGGGCGATGGAGATGACGTGCTTGAGCCCGATCATGTAACCCCATACGGTATTGGTGCGGCATTTCTTCTCCGTACGCAGGAAATACTCGAAGTTGTTGATGAAGGTCAGGTTGAGTTCCTTCAGGGGGATGTCGTCACGGCGGTATACTTTCGGGACGAACTCGCAAAGGTGCCTGTATATGGTACGGTAGCGGTTGTATGTTCCCTGCACGCGGCTGTGTCCCACTTTCTTGATGAACTCCTCGTTGTGCTGCTCGAAGAGCTTCAGCAGCGTCTCGCGTTTCACGCCCAGCCCGAGGCAGGCGTCCCTCAGCCTGGCGGCGGTGACATAGCCGTCGGACTGCATCAGTTCCTGGTAACGGCGGTTCACGTCCACGCGTATCCGGTCAACCGCCGCATTGATTTTCTGCGCCTCGGCGCTCTTGCCCGTGGCACGTGCCGTTTTCACGTCCCAAAGTTTCGGGGGCACGTCCAGCTTGCAGCTGAACTGCTTGATTTCGCCGTCTACCGTAAGACGGCACATCAGGGGGAGATAGCCGTTGGCTCTCTCGCTGCCCTTCTTCACGTAGAAGAGGATTTTGAAGGTCGATCTGCTCATACTCGTTTTCATACTTTTTTGATCGTTACAAAGTTAATATCAAGCGAGTTGTCCTCAGGTATGAAAAACTGTGCAAATTACTGAAATAGAATCTGTTGTGCCGTTTCTTGTTCCTGTTATATCAGTAACGATATGGGAACTGAAGTCTTTCGCAGCTTTTATCGGACCTCCTTTTTCAGCTTATGCAGTATTATGAGTTAAACACCTAACCACTTAATAGACTGCATTTTTGCTGTATTATCATCAACCTTGCTTTTTCTTTCTGCGTTTACTTTATAAAGAGAAATCTTCTTTTGACATTGCTACTACAAATCTTATTACAGCAATACAATCGGCTATTGCGGATGGTAAAACAACGGCCTCAGAAAAAACGAATGTGGATAGTAAATTCACGGCATTTAATGCGTCTTACTCATATTTAGCCACGGCGATAGAAAATGCCAATAAGTCTATACAAGACACGATTAAAAACGAGGCTGTTGCAGAGGCTAAAAGTGATTTGGACGCACAAATAGGTGGCGTATCTGATGAAGCAAAGAATGCAATAGCTAAGAACATGGGCTATGCAGATTATGAGGAGATGGTGTATTATGCCGAGCGCGCCCAAACAGTTATCAAGGGAGGTCATATCAATACTGAATTGATAGAGGCCAGCCTACTTATAACTTCGCAGATTATTGCCAATGCAATCAAGACAAACGCGCTGAATGTAAATGACAACTTTATTGTAAAAACTGATGGAAAAGTTGACATGAACGGAGTGCTTCATTCGTATGGTGATAACACTGAGGCCGTTATATCAGACGGATATTTCAAACTTCTTTACAACGGTGTAGATGTATGTAAATTGTCTGTAAATACTGATACAGGACTTCCTGAACTTTCATTGTACAGTGGGGCAAAATCTGCTGTAATTACGCCTGGCAGTATAGTATTAAAGTCTTCAAGTACATCTTACATGTCTATTGATGCTTCAATATTAGGGAAAGGGACTATTAAGAAAAAAGAAGATGGAACACTATACATGGATGATGACTCTACTGAAATAATATATGTAAGCCTTACAGTTTCTCCAAGCTACGGAGGAACGACAGTTCCAACTCCTTCTTCTTCTATGCCAGTGATTAAAAACCATACAATGCAGGTAACCGCAGTTCCGTATGACGGATATGAATTTGATAGATGGTCTGATGGAGGAGAGCAGTCACATGGTATTACATGGACAACAGAAGGACAATCACTTGTCGCATACTTTACTAAGATACAGGCCGTAACTTATAATTTGTCTCTTTCAGTCAGTCCTTCTTATGCAGGTTCAACGACTGGGGGCGGTACATATAATCAAAATGAAAAAGCCTATGTTACTGCTACTGCAAATAGTGGTTATCGGTTTGTTCGTTGGTCGGACGGAGGTGCACAATCACACTATGTGACTATGGACGCAAATAAATCCCTTACCGCATACTTTGAGGCTTATTCAGTGACTGGTGATGAAATATTCAGTGGAACTGCTTTGACAAGTTCTTCTTACTGGAAAGCGAACGGAAATACGTCAGTTGTTTCAGTAACAGGTGGAGTAGCAACACTTAAATTTACAGGAAATACCGACTCAGGAAACAACATAACATTTAACAAAGGATATTTAGGTGGTAAATTAGAGCAAGGACATAAATATCGTCTGTCGTTATCAGTTAAAGCATCTTCAACAACTTACCTCGTTGGACTAATAGGAACAGATATGGACATTTCAAAAAGCATATCGTCTAATGGAGTAATATATGGAGAAGAAATAAATACATCGTATAAATCTATATCCATAGAAATAACGGCAGACAACAGAGATAGTAATGTTTCAGATGCTTTGTATTTAGTTGCTACTTCTGATTGTACTTTATACATTAACAGCATATCATTGAAGGAAGTATAACATGAAGATATTATTATCAGCGTTAATAGCACTCATCTTGGTCTCATGCGGTTATCCGTTTGAGCCATATATAGATCCGAGAGATAAAAACAATATTGAGATTGTGACCGATACGACAACAAATGAAATAACTATAACTATCGAAGTATAAAGATATGGGAGTAATTAATAAGACAACAGAAGAAATCAACACCCTTTTGGATAAGGTTGAAGGTATGCCGGAAGAGGGAGTTGTAGGAAAAACACCTGTATTGGAGACTGGTACAACTACCACATTGGAAGCAGGAAGTGAAGCCACATCGGAAGTTGTTGCTAACGGAACTGATGAAAGTGGAAATCCAAAGTATAAGCTAAACTTTGGGATACCTAAAGGCTATGACGGTTCAGGAGGCTCGGGAGGCGGAGGCACGGCAGACAGCGTGCAGTGGGCGAACGTGCTGAACAAGCCTTCATGGGTAAATTCTTCTACCAAGCCGTCATACACAGCCGCTGAGGTAGGAGCTTTACCGGCCGAAACTACAATACCGAGCAAAACAAGTGAATTAGACAATGACAGCAAGTTTGTCAAGGGAACGGAGCTGAAAACTATAAACGGGAATAGCATAGTTGGCTCTGGTAATATTGAAATCAGTGGAACTGGTAGTGGAATTGCAGACGCCCCATCTGACGGACAAACCTATGGCCGAAAAAACGGTGCTTGGGCTGCTATAGCAAGTAGTACGGGAGGTTCTGTTGATATTTCAGATTTAATTAGCAGGATAGCACAAATAGCAGAAATTGGTGGGACTTGTACAGACGAAGACTATAGTACACTAAAAGGATATGCTGACAATGGTACAGTCACATACATAAATTCTGAAGGCTCTTCACTAATAATTAATATTAAGAACCTTACTGGAACCATAATTTTATCGTATTCCGTTGAAAGCGAAAGCAGTATCACTTATGCTGTAATTACAGTGTCTTCTTCTAAAGGAGTTGCTATTACACAAAAAATTATACTTCCTGATACTAAAATTGGCTTAGGATATCTAGGAACGTACACAAAGCCTACATCTTATTCAGCCATCTCGAAAGAAGACTCTATTTCAACGGCTATTGGAAAACTTGAAGCGAGACTTGGGACAAGCGGAGGCGGAAGTAGTTCTGATGATATATATTATCTGCCAACTGCCGTATTTACATTAGACACTCAAGCCACAAAAGAAGAAATAGAAGAGGCATTTGGTGGCTTAGACAAGAAAACTGAATTAATCAATGCTATTAAAGCTGGTAAGAAAATATATATTCAAGGGGACAAGACATATTCAAGTGTGCCTGTAACGGCTTTTAATTTTTATAACCTTCATGCATATATAACTTTTATCAGAGAAACCACTTCAGTCTCAGGTGAAATTGTATATATTGCGTTTGCTAATTTTTCTGCTATTAAAGTTATAAAAATCGGAGGATATAAAGTTAATGGTAGGGTAAATCTTTTGACATCAAGTTCAACGACAGACGAAATATCAACAGCTTTGGGTGGCATAAGTGGCATTAAAAAATTAAAGAAAGCTGTTGAAGACGGAAACTCAATATATACAACTTTCTATAGTGGTTCTTCTACAGAAATTACATCGGCTAGATTTAACTTGTCGGTTGTTATCTTATCGGATGAAAGTAAGTATGAAATTATAATAAGCGGAGTACAAGGTGAGTCATTTCTCAGCATGCTAAATGTAGGGTACTTGTACATATCCTATGAAATATCAAGTAATACATTTACTTGCCAAAGATATAATGTTTCAATTTCTTAAATAATCAAATTATGACAACAGCTTTAGTAATTTTATCAGTATTGTGCATCGCAACTTGCACGGATGATCATTGTATTGTCAGTAGGTCAATACCGAATAATTTTCGAAGTTGGGTTATTCATTAAAATATAATCAATTAAATATTACATTTATGGGAAATCAAACATTATCATTCATCCAGGAAGGACGAGAGCATAAAGCTCGTTTTGTATCGACCGGCACTTCTGTTGTGCAGGTCCACCGTGATTATGAGCCGAATGATATATTCGGCAGCCTTGGCGTCTATGCTTATCTGGACGGTATGCCTCCAGTGCGCATTCACTATTGGACGAAGTACACAGGCAGCAACGACATGATTTTTCAGGTTGATGTGCCCGCAGGTGTCAACGTAGAAATTGTCAGTGATTATCCCGTTTCTTCCTGTAATATATTGACGGAGGAGTGACGATGGATCGTACAGAATTGACCCGCACCCACTTCCCTGAAGTCAGGATATCCACAATCGGCCTTGTCCGCATCGGATACCCGCCCGGTTCCGTAGGAGTATCACAGGGAATCACGGACGCCTTACTTCTGGAAGACGGTGCTTTGATGCTGTCAGAAGACGGCATATATATCAGCCTTGAAGGCGAGAAAACCAATCAAAACTTATTATCATATGGAAACCAAAGGAACGAAAATCAGCCAGATGTCCGAACTGAGTGAAGTAAGCGGACAAGAATATATCCCTGTTGTGGATAGCGGAGGAAACAACAAGAAGGTAAAAACAGACAAGTTCGCCAAGAAGTCCGACATTCCCGACATCAGCGGCCTTGCGACCAAAACAGAAGTGGAAGAAGCAATCACACAGGCAACCGCCTACCAGCTCACCAAGACCGAGGCGGCTGAAACCTACGCCACGAAGCAGAGCCTTGAAGGGCTATCCGAAGATGTGGAGCAGTTGAAGCTGTCCCAGTCACCTTATGCCGTTGCCGGCTGGGACCCCGACGAGCTGGCACCTGAAAGCGTGTCTTTCTTCCGAGGGACAAAAGACATCCTGATGAAGTACGACTTCTATCTGCTTGATACCACCGACAACACCCGTCAGACCACGAAGCCTGTCGGCAAGCTGATGCGCAACAACCTGCTGCGGTTTGCGGACGGCAGCTTTGCGCCGACCGTCGGCATTACCGAGGCGCAGCGTGCGGAGTGCGACGTCGAGCTGTATCTGAACGAAGCGCAGCAGCAGAAATACTGCGATGCCGGTGCGTTCGATGCCGAGGCGTTCTACAATGAGCACGGCATGGCCAAGCTCTACAACTCGGAGGGTACTGAAGTTCGCGTGCTCCGCCCGTGGGAAACCACCGAGACCAAATACACCATCGGCATCGCACGTACGGACACCGTGTATCTGCTTGACAATGTAATCGGAGAGAGCGGTAAGGCATGGAAGGGCATATTCGCCAATCCGGTTGTATGGGACGGCATCGACGTGAGCAAGTACCCCCTTGTACCGACCGCCATCGGACCTGGCCCGGCATGTACGGTGAACAAGAAGACACGAAATTTTCTGTACCTGTATAAGGGTGAAGGCAACTGCCAGTCAGGAAAAGGCCAGAACAACCTGTGTACCATGTTCTATGACCAGGAAAAGACCTATCCTCGTGTCAACGACATGCAACAGATTAACAACATGACCTACGCCCGTTCGAACAATGCGGACGCCAACGCCCCTTATCCGTTTGCCGAAGGCGGCTATCATGCCTTGAACACGCTTGTTACGGAGCTTGAGGTGCTTTACGGCACCAAATACCTGCATAACGCCAACATGTTCGGCAGTGGCATATCGTCCAACGACTCTTGTGCGAATGAAGGCAACTGGCTTGTGAACGGTGGCGTCAGGTTCAAAAAAAACGGTACAGAAACATGGACGTACGCCAAATGGAGCGAACAGAAGGATATCTATTACAACGCAACAGGGAGTCGAACACATTTCAGTGTACTCATTAACAGCGAATACCCCAAAGAAGCCTGCATGGAGAGCCAGATGGCCTTCAGTTTTGCCGTGGAGACCGGAGTACCCGAAGACACGGAATTCGAGTTTTACGGATACAAGTACCGTTATGTCAGTGTTCCCGGTACGGACGGTACGGCCAGTATGAATGTGCGTGTCTATAAAGTCATGTCGCAGACTTTTACGGCCTATACTTCCGATGGCACTGAACAAAGCTGGGATGTGGAAGTCAACCTGCGCATGTCGCTCTATTCCGGAGTAAACCTTGCCGGAGATGTCTTCATGTATTGCGGTGGCGGTTATGAGCAGGTTGGTACCTGCCTTTATCCTACCAGTGCCAGTCAGGGCAATCCTGTCAAGCTCTATCTTCAGCCAGATCAATTGAAGTGGCATCTTGAGAAGACCTCGAACAAGACTGACAACGGAGTTTTTGATTTTGAGTCTTCGTACATTCTGACAGGCGAATGTACGAATCTCGGTGACGGTTATGCACTCCGTCGTTCTCCTTATTCCCCGTGGAAACAGGAGAAGGGTGGCAGCATCTCGACAGGTGAATGCTTCCATGTATATGACAACAATTACTGGAGTACGACGCTTAACCAACGCATGCGAATCGCTGCCCGTTTTCGTGGCTATGCGAGCTATGGTTTTTGCGCGCCCCGTTACATGTATGCTTACCTTGCCGTTACGTATGCCTACCGCAATTTTGCCGGGTCTGCCCAAGCTTTAATAGAATGCGCAGCTCCGCTGCAAGCGGAATAAAGGGGCTGCAAGCCCCGCCATTTTGTTTTTGACGAAAAAGTTTGCCGAAATGGAAAAAATCCCGATTTTTGTAACCGACAAATCCCGTCGTCTCCTGTCAAGTCCGGCAATGGGACCGTGACCTCTGAGACAGGAAGGGCGGGTTGAAAGAATGGCCAGGCGGCCGGCTGCCCGTTTTCGTGGCAATGCGAACAATGGTAATTGCGCGCCCCGTTACATGAATGCTAACAATGCCGTTACGAATGCCAACCGCAATAATGCCGGGTCTGCCCAAATTGGAAAATCAAAAAGACGACCCCGTCTGGTCATGTCCAGAAGCGACGAACCAATACAAGACAAGCCTGTGAAAGGAGGCAGGCGGCAGTCAATCCGGCTGCCATTTATGCCCAGCTTGCTGGGATACAAACCATGAAGAGACTAAGTAACATAAGTAATAATCTGTGCATCGGTGATATCGAGTCAGCAGCCTGGCGTGCCTTCCGTGGTCATTCCCGGAAGCCTGAAGTTCGCGCCTTCCAGGAGTCTATGTCTTCCAACTGCGCTTTCCTTTATGATTCCTTGCGTGACGGAAGCTGGCAGAACCTGATGGTTTACCGGCAACTTACGAAGACGAACAACAACGGCAAAGTGAGGCAAATTGACAGCCCCTCTCTTGTCGTGCGCATCTACCAGCACCTGCTTCTCAACCTCCTTGAGCCTCACTATTTCCGCAAGGACAATCTGAACGGTCTTAACTGCAAACCCGGTTGTGGCATCACTTCTGCCATACCTTCCCGTTCGGTCATTCACCGCCTGAAGCATATCTTTTATGACCGAAGAGACCTTCATTATTGCCTGACCATCGACCAGCGGCAATGTTACGACCATATCACGCCGAAGGTATTCCGCAAGGCGTTGAAACAAATGGTTGATGACAAGTGGCTTGTCGATTTTGCCGTCGATGTATGTTTCGTTGACGGCAGGCTTCCCATCGGCACGCCGACCAGCCCTTTCGTCCACCATGTCGTCATGCTTGAGTTCGACTACTTCGTCAAGTCACTTTCGTCCGCCAGCGTCCGCTATGCCGACGACAATTTTCTGGCATTTGCCACGAAAGAGGAAGCCCAAGCCGCGAAGTGGCGGATAAAGAACTGGTGGTGGTTCCGTCTGGGAATGCGGGCCAAACGTGGATCGGCAGTTGTCCGTCCGCTTTCTGAACCCTGCGACTTCTGCGGTTACGTGTTCCATCGGGTTGACGGTATGGGAATTTGTGACCATAACAAGGGCTATGTCAAGCTCCGTGAGCATACGGCAGACCGTGCCCGGCATTGTCCTTCCGACAAGAGCTGGGCATCGTATTTCGGCCTTCTACGCCATGCCGACTGCTTTTCGCTGATGCAGAAAATCGAACGAACCATGAAGTTGAGAGAACTGACGGTCTCCATCCGTATTGACAGGCAGATGGACGCCAGGAACATCGAGATCCGGGAACTTGTCGGTCAGACAATCACCATTTACGATTACGAAATTCGGTACAATGCCCAAAAACAGGCCAACTGGATTAAATGTCTAATCGGCATTGAAGAAGTCGTTGAAGGCGAGAAAACAGGAAAAATCCTCGCCCGAGAGTTTCACGGCAATTACCAGGGCATCATCCAGTTTATATCCGCCTGCGAGCAACGTTTCGGCAAACGTGCTCTCCTGCCACTGGAAGAGGTTGAAGTCGAAAACCAGTGCGGGTATATATTCAAAGGTTCAACCAATCAATTAACTTACATCGAGACATGAAATCAATCAATTATCAAGAAGTCCCCTCCACGATAGCGGAGGACTGCAATAAATCCAAAACTACATGGCAAGACGGGAAGCTCGTCTCCATGGACGAAGGCACCCGCCTTACTTTGTTTATCGGGCACCGCAGTATAGCAGGCACTGGCGATGACGGTACTGCGAAGGAAATCACGGAAGCCTTCGCCATCCGTATCCAAAAACCGTACAGCATCGACAAGGCTGTCGCTTCCGCTGTCATGTCAGCTTACGGGCTCAGTACTCTTTCCGAATACGCCGCCTTGTCCGAAGAGATGGCACGGAGGCACCGTATGGATGCTGCTGATGCCGAAGTCTCTGACTATGACGCTTTCGTCAGTTGGGTTCGCGGTTGTCTTGACGGTACATACAGTTGCCGTCTCGACGAAGTGAAGGCACGGGTATTGTCGGAAATCGAAACCTACGACAAGTCAAACAATGTCAACGGGTTTGTCTATAATGGTAAAACCCTGTGGCTGTCCAAGGAAGAACGCCTGGCGTTGATTGACCGCTTCGGAAGAGAGTTGGAAGAAGGTGTCGAACAGACCAATCTGTTCTATGGCGGAGAAGCCATACCGCTTGCTCCTGCAGATGCACTTATACTCGTCAAGAAGGTCTCGTCGTACGCCGACAAGTGCTTTGATCAGACCCAGAGGCACAAGAATAACGTCAGCAGGATTTCGACGATAGATGAGCTGGAGGCATATGACTTTACGACGGGCTATCCTTCCAGGCTTGTACTATCCACCAATGGATGACCAAAATGATATGAAAGTTAATAGGAGGCTGTACAGCCTCCTATTTTTTTGCTGACATGACATGTCAGTGGAATGTCGATGTGTCCTTTTATAAGCGAATACTGTCCATGTATCTTTGTGCGGTTAAATTATAAATTCTAAGAGCATGGAAATTGTATTGATTTTACTATCTATTTTATGCATCGCTGCATATACGACAGCGGTGTGTGTCAAGTTTAAGGGTATCCCTTACTCAATTTCTGAGACTTTCTACAAATTGGAGCACAAATGGTGGTTTCTGGTAACCATGTGGATGACTGCTGGATTTCTTATGCCGGCCATTCTTGAAGTGACCCCAAACTGCTACCAGTTCACAGCCTTCTTGGCATGTATAGGTATGATGTTTGTCGGAGTAGCACCCAACTTCCGTGAAGGCTTGGACAGACCTGTGCACATTACTGGTGCTATTCTCTGCATCCTGTTCTCACAAGTGTGGGTATTGTTGACTTGCCCATGGATGTTGCTTGTGTGGGTAACTTATCTAATTTATACGGCATTGATGATGAAGAAGAATTGGAAAGGCAACTTTATTTCGGCCTTCCTCCTTACCAAGCCGATGTTCTGGGTGGAAGTAGCTTCCTTGTTTGTCACGTATGTAACACTTTTCATCTTATTATAGCATGGAAGAATACCTGAAATTCATTGTGCAGGATATCCGCGGAGGTATTACTATCATTTTTATCTGTTCCATCTTAATTTGCATTGCCTGCCTGATGGACATGTGGACAGGCATAGATGCTGCCAGAGCCAACAAGGAGAAGATCCGGAGCAAACCGCTTCGCAAGACTGGCGTGAAGATTGTGGACTACTTCAGGCTGATAATCATCTTCGTGTTAATTGACATCCTTGGGCTGTGCTTCCCGTGGTACAATCTACCTTACGGTGCCATAATCGGCACGGCGGGAGTCTTATTTGTCGAAGGCTTTTCTGTGGTCGAGAACCTTCGCCGGAAACGTAGTCATGCTGCAGAAGTGGCCGATGTGGCTGCCAAGATTGTGAAGTGCCTCACAACCGAGGATGCCGAGAAGATTATCAAGATGATCAAGGAGGAGAAAAAATAAGGAGCGCACCTCACGGTGAGCTCCTTCATCTCAAAATATCAATTCTCAATATAGCCTTTCGGCCATTATGAAAACTGTGTAAATGTAATAATATTATTTTGAATATGAAAATATTAATTGATAATGGACACGGGAGCAACACCGCAGGAAAGCGTTCGCCTGATAGCAGACTCCTCGAGTATGCCTATACCCGTGAAATTGCAGAACGTGTAGTGTATGAACTCCGCAAGCGTGGCCTCGATGCCGAGCGCATCGTGCGTGAAGAGATTGATGTGCCGCTGGCCGAGCGGTGCAAGCGGGTGAACGAATATAAGACTAGCGAGGCTATCTTGGTATCCATCCACTGCAATGCTGCAGGAAGCGGAACGGAGTGGATGAGTGCCCGAGGCTGGGAGGCGTGGACCTCTGTTGGCCAGACGAAGGCCGATAAGCTAGCGACCTGCCTGTATAATGCTGCAGAACGGGCAGGCTTCAAGATCCGGAAAGATGAGACAGATCGTGACCCGGACAAAGAAGGCCATCTGTATATTTTGAAGCACACCAAATGTCCGGCGGTGCTGACGGAGAATCTCTTCCAGGACAACAAAGAGGATGTGGATTATCTGCTTTCCGAGGAAGGAAAGAAGGCGATTGTCGAATTGCATGTACAGGGTATATGCGAATACTTGGGTGTATGAAGCGGGGACTGAATACTATCAGGAACATTTTCGTGAGTTCACGAAAATGGTTGTGCATCATTTTGCTGACGTCAGCAATATGGTCATGTAGGAGCGTGAAGTATGTTCCAGTCGAAAATAGTGCTGACAGCGTAGTGATCGAAAAACTGGTAGAGGTACAACTACCACCTGATAGTTCTACCATTCGAGCATTACTGGAGTGTGACGAAAACGGTAGAGTAGTTCTGTCTTGGCTTGACATAGCCAACAGCAAGAACGCACAGGCACAGCTGACTATTGACAGCCTCGGCAACCTGCTTGCGAAGATGCGAACGCAGCCGGATACGGTATATCTGCCATCTAAGGAAGTGACGGTCACCAAGGAGGTGAAGGTTCCGTATCCGGTGGAGAAGGAGCTCACCCGTTGGCAGCAGATGAAGCTGGAGCTTGGCGGATGGGCTTTCGGGATTATCATAGCATTTTCGCTGATAATTGTCGGGTGGCTGGTATATAGGTCTCGGAAAAAGTAGTATCTTAGTGCTATGAATTACGAGAAAATATAATGCGGTTTCACATTCGCAATGCCATCATTGCTTTTGTGCTAATTATTATTGTGCTGTTAATCGAATGGATATTCTGATATTAATCTTATCTTTGTGACGCAAGAACAGAGGTTCGGCTTAAAACTAACAAATGTATCATCCTCGACTACCATTATATGTAGTCGAGGATTTTAATCATATAAAAATATAATTGATATGGAGGCAAATAAATACGACTATTCTGAAGATGCTGTGATGGCCATCATGGAGTGGGCAAAATCGGCTAATTTACCCAAGGTAGTGATGTTAAGTGAAGCTGAACAGATATATGACACATCAATATACGTGCGTGCAAACATTAACGACATCAAGGCTCATTATCCTGATCCTTTTTACAACCCGTCCATCGACCGGTTGTACAGGCTGAAAGAAATCGTAGAGGCGACCGAATAAGCCGCATCTTTCATTTCTTGCAGTGTATCTCAATAATCTCCCCAAGATCTGTCGTGTAATGCTTAGATAATTGCTCCTGCTTTAGCTTCCAGCCAGCCCCTTGACCTTGGACCGCGAGCTTAATCGAGTGCCCATGCTTCCCGTTGATTGAGTCGATAGCGTTCATCAACCGGTCTCGTTTATCTCGGTCCACGCTGTCGAATAAGTTATGTTGGACATTGTAGGTGATCTCCGTGATGATGACTCCAGCCTTCTTATATTGGTACCCAGTTCTGAAGATGCTTCGTAATCCGGTCAGGGCATAGTGAACAATTTCAAGCGTGTCGTCTGTTGGCACGGGTAGATTGACCGAAATACTTTTCCAATACTGAGGAAGATCCTCACGGAATCGGTTAGTTATGATGAAAACATTGAGTGACACGGCATAACCCTTCTGCTCCCTGAGCTTTTTGGCACAGGTAGATGCGAAGGTAGATACGGCTTCATCCATTTGCTCGATGCTGTCAATCATCTGGCTGAAGCTGCGAGAAGTGCAAATCTGCTTACGAAGCGTGATATTCTCCGTGATGCAGGGTATTCCACGGAGCTCTTTCCAAGTTCGTTCTCCGACTACCGTCATGTACTTGCGCACCCACGAGCCGGGAAGCTGGGTGAAGTCGTAGGCGGTATTTACGCCTTCCTTCTCCAGCTTGGCTGCTTGTCTCCGGCCGATTCCCCACACATCGCCAATACTGAATAGACGCAGGGCTTTCTCCCGCTTATCATCCGTATCGATGCAGCAAACACGCTTGTATGCCGGGTATTTCTTGGCAAACTTGTTGGCCATCTTTGCCAAGGTACGTGTTGGTGCTATGCCCAGACTGACGGGGATGCCTGTACCTTTATATACCTTGTTGACGATGGTAGTTCCGAGGCTTTGGTAGTCCTTAACGCCATCCAGATTGACGAATGCCTCGTCAATGGAGTAAACCTCGATATCGGGGGCCAGCGAGGAAAGAATGGACATAACCCGTGCGGACATATCTCCGTATAATGTGTAATTGGATGAAAAGACTGCAATCCCGTGCTTCTCTACCAGTTCTTTTATCTGATAAGCCGGAGTGCCCATCGGGATACCAAGTGCTTTCGCTTCGTTGGAACGTGCGATGACACAGCCGTCGTTGTTCGATAGCACGACAACGGGCCGACCGTTTAGCGATGGGTTGAATACCCGCTCGCACGAGGCGTAGAAATTGTTGCAGTCCATCAGCCCAAACATGGCTACCTCCTTCTTCTGTTCTTCTTTATAGTATAGGTAACGATACCCCACACCATGAAGTCGTTGTCGGCTGTTACCTTGATACGAGGATAGGAAGGATTGGACGGTACAAGCCAAACAGTGTCGCCTTCAATGGAAACCCGTTTTACGGTGAACTCGCCGTCCACGTAACACACGGCCAGGTCACCCTCAATCAGCTCAAGGGATTTGTCGATGACGAGGATATCACCTTCCTCGATGCCTTCATCTTTCATCGAGTCACCGACTACACGGCCGTAAAACGTGCTGGATGGGTGCTTGATAAGCTCCTTGTTTAGATCTATGGCCTGCTCCATGTAGTCCTGTGCCGGCGAAGGAAACCCGGCCCGGATGCCCTCGTCTGCGTATGGAAGCGGGAGCGAGGTGGACAAGTCCACAAGATGTATTTCGATGTTCTTTTTCATAGCAACAAATGTATGTATATTATAGATGAATTGCAAGTTTTTATAATTCACCCTTAAAATGTTTCGTCTCTTCATGCACCGTTAGTGAATTTCCCTTCAGATACTTATTTGTAGTCGAGATATCGGCATGACGAGCCTGATCACGTGCGACAACGATTCCGACAGCATTAGCAAGATCGCGAATTCCAGAATCTTTCAAGCTGTAAAACATATATGTATCAGGAAGATGAAGTGCATCTCTTACTTTATAAAAGTAGTTTCGTAATACTTTGGTCGTGATTTTCTTTTTACCGGGCATGAACCCTGTACTGAAGAGATAACAGTCACTATCATGCTTGAAGATATCAAGATCAATCATCAATTTTATTAGTTCGTCATTCAGACCAACCATACCGTCTTGCCGGTTTTTCGAGATGTTTCCAGCTACATATACTTTTTGCTCTTTCAGACTTATGTCCTTCAGTTTTATATTTGTCAGCTCTTCAGGTCGTATGAAAGTATAGTATTCCATGCGGCAAACCAGAAGATAATGACGGTTGTTCTGCTCAAGATAATTCTTTAGTCTCCTCAAATCTGTGGGAGTTAATGCCTCTCTTCTCTTAGGTTCAACTTTTAATGCCTTGATACGTTCGCATGGATTAACTTCTAAGTATTGTTTTTCAACCATCCAAGAACACAAGGATGACAACCATATCTTATAGTTGTTGCGTGTACGTGCCGATGAATCACGATCCATAAGTATGTAGTCCAAGAAATCGCTTATATAAGATAAATTGAATTGATATATATAGGTGATTGGTACTGCATGGTTCTGCATATATTCCTGAAGGACACGAAGCCTCTTACGATAATCAATATAAGTGTTCTCCTTAATGCTATTTGAAGAACGAAGTTTATCTAAATAGTTGATATATAAATCTATCACTGCCGATACTTTTGTATACTGCCTACTATTCGATACATCTGTCCAAGGATTCCATCCAGCACGTAATCGCACAATTAAATTGGCGATGATGTCAGCTGCTCTTTGTCTGCGATCTGAAGCCTTACTGATACCATCCAACATATACTTCTTTCTCTTCATTTTTTGCTCCGCAGGATCGTAGCACATGAAGTCGACATACCAAGATTTACCAGTGTGTAATTTAGGTAGGGTGTAGCTGAGAATTTCAGCTAAAGGAGCACCTTTTCTTAAACGATTAGAATACATTTTTTTATACGTTTTTCGGATACGAAAACGTATAATGGTTAATATTCAGAAACTATTTGTCTGACATCTGTCAGTGTATTAAACGAGCAAAAGCCATAACCAATTCGGTTACAGCTTTGTTCTGTTGCACGGGAAGAGAGGCTCGAACTCCCGACACTCGGTTTTGGAGACCGATGCTCTACCAACTGAGCTATTCCCGTGTTTGCGGCTGCAAAGGTAGTGGAAAGTTTTGATTTTGCAAGACCTTTGCCGCTTTATTTTTCTTCTTGTCCCCGATTATGCTGTCTTTTATAACATTTGCAAGTCCTGATACATGACTCGATAGGCAGTCGCTTTCTTGTCCAGGGCCAACGGATAGGCCCGCGAGGAAGAGGGCATGCGATAGAGACGCAGGGGACGTTCTCCGAAAAGGAATTCGGTGAAGTCGCCCACCTTGGGAGCTGTAAGGGAGAACGTGCGGCACAATGTATCGGTAGCCTTTTCGCCGGTGGTGACGATGGCGCGGCATTGGGGAAGTCTTTCGAGCAGGTCGCGGACATCCGTGGGTTGTACCACTTCCAGAAACTTGTCTGATGCATTGTCCTGCAGGCGTCGGACAGCCGTTGCTGTGTCGTAGAGGGCAATACCTTTTTCCTGCAGGAAAGCAATGAGTTCTTCCTTGGAAAAGGCCCTTTTCCCCTTGACAACAAAGTGCTCTTTGTCGTCGAAGAAAATGAGGCCCACGATGCGCCACATGTCGTTGTTCCAGTTAGGGTAATAGAACTCCATACTCCACCGCTTGCGTTGAGGCGGAAAGCTGCCTAACATCAGCAGTTTGGCATTGGTTGGCAGGAAAGGCTCCAATGGGTGTTGTTCTATTTCCATAAATGGGTGAACCTGTTATTTCTTGTCTTCGTTCTTTTTATGCTTGGCTTCTTTTTTGGCCAGTACCACTACGTTGTAGACGTATTCTGTCATCCATTGTTCGGAGTAGCCCAAACGTTCCTTGTATTGGCGTACGGCGGCAGCAGTCTTGTGTACGTCGTCTTTCTTCCATACTGTTTTGGTGCAGACTTCATGGACTGTTTTTTCCGTCATCGCTCTAAGGGCACCTTTAAAGATTGACGGCATGCGGAATTTCCATTGCATTAAGTTACCCATCAGCATCATCAAGTCGTTGGCGAAACCTTGATACATGAAGAGGTAGGCTTGCACGTCGTTGGGAGTGCGACAATGTTTTTTGATGGAAGCGTCAATTTCTTTGAAGAAGTTTTCACTTAAAGCATAGTCTTGCATCAACATTTTCTTGGAGGCAGCTTTTTCTGCTTGTCCCAGTCTTCCACCTTGTGTGGGGATTTTGAATAGCCGTTTGAAAGTGGCTACATCGGGCACAAAGCGAATGTTGGTGATACCCAGATTGGCTGCTATTACTGACTGGAAATAAACACGCGTCAGCAAGACAAAGTCTTCTACGTTCTTTGAAGAGACTTCTTCTGTATTCTTTTTAAATAAGTTGGTAAATATTCCCATGTTTTTTATGAATGTTTTTTTAGTCGTGGCGCAAAATTACGAAATAAGTTGATTTACACCAATATTGTTTGGCGCTTATTTCTTAACTTTCTTTTTGCCAACAATCTAAATCATCTTCCAATTCTTTCAATCTGTCGGAGGTAAATACAGGATCTTTAATTCCACTTTGTTTTTGCATACGATAGTCTTCCAAAAGTTTAAATGCGTATTTGCCAAGAAGGCTGATGGCAATCAGGTTGCAGAGAGTCATTAATCCCATAGTGATGTCTGCCAGCCCCCATACCATATCCAATGTTGCCAATGCCCCAAACAGTACCATTCCGCTTACTAATAAGCGATAAATGTTCAGTATCCATTTTCGATGGGTGAGGTAACGTATATTGGCCTCTCCGTAATAGTAGTTTCCCAAGATGCTGCTGAATGCAAAGAAAAATAATGCCACTGCTACGAATATACTGCCAGAGGAACCTATTTCGTTTGTCAAAGCATGTTGGGTGAGTTGCACTCCGTTGGCTGAACCATCTAGTGGAGCACCACTGAAAAGGATAATGAAAGCTGTGCAGGTACAAATGATCAGAGTGTCTGTAAAGACACCTAAGGTCTGAATCAGTCCTTGCTTTACAGGATGACTGACGTGAGCCGTAGCTGCCACATTGGGCGCTGAACCCATGCCGGCCTCATTGCTGAAAAGTCCCCGTTTAATGCCTTGCATCAGAGCTGCGCCTATACCTCCTCCTAATGCCTGATTCCACCCGAAGGCATGGCTTACAATCTGGCTGATTACGGTTGGCAGTTCAGTTATGTTCAGCAAGACAATGGTTACTGCCAGTGCAATATATCCTAGAGCCATGATAGGTACGATGATACTGCTAACTTTGGCAATGCGTTGTACGCCTCCAAAGATGATGAGAACAGTTAATGCAGTAAGTATAACTCCTACAATGGTATGACTTAAACCAAATGCGTTTTCGAAAGCGGCGCATAGTGTATTGCTCTGTACAGAATTGAATGCAAAACCAAAAGTGACGGTGATGAGGAGTGCAAATAAAGTTCCCATCCATGGCAGTTTTAGTCCTTTTCTCATGTAATAGGCTGGTCCACCAATATATGAGTCTTTCCCTCTTTCCTTATAAAGTTGTGCCAAGGTCGACTCTACAAACGAACTGGATGCTCCGAATAGGGCGATAATCCACATCCAGAATACGGCTCCTGGACCGCCGACGGCGATAGCGGTAGCTACTCCTGCCAGATTTCCTGTACCTACGCGGCTGGCTATCGAGATAGCAAATGCCTGAAAGGACGAGATGTATTTGACGTTCTTGTTTGTTCCTGCAGAATCTCCTAACAGGCGTATCATTTCTGAAATCATGCGAAACTGGACAAAACGAGTTCTGAAAGTGAACCATATGGCACATCCTAGCAAAAATGCTATAAGGATATATGTCCAAAGTATGTCATTGATTGAATTGATTATTCCCATGTGTGTTGTATTGTTGTGGAGTAGGGTGTTATTATTCTTTCAAACGAAAATGAAATTTGTGGCCTTCGAACACAGCTTCTACAATTTCATAGCGGATAAACTTGGCCAGTAGATGTTCTGCCGCACGGCGTGAAATATGCGCTAAGCGGCAATATCGGTTTAAAGATAACTGGTCGTTTTCTTTGAGCAGATCAAGTAATAAATGTTCACGTTCAGTATATTCTATCAATTCTCCAAGCGGATTTCCACTCTGTTGCCAGACACGTAAATGGACGGGAGTTGCCAAGATGTTTTCATCCTTGATGCGCAGATAGGCTAAGTATTTTCCCGATTCATCTTTTGCATAGATTGGTTTTTGATCACTTTCTTCAATTTGTACAATCAGGATAGTGCGTCCTTCAACTTGATGAGTCTGCATGCTATAGTTGACTGTTGGGCTGCAATATAGTTCTGCTGCGGCTTCGATCATGTATTTTTCTTCCTCTGAACGCACTCCTGCAATTCGGCCATTATCTTTTACGCCAATCAACAGGCGTCCCCCTTCTGTATTTGCAAAGGCGGAAAGAGTTTTAGCAATTTTACATGCGTCAGATATTTCAAACTTAAAGTCTTGTTGTTGATGCTCACCTTCAGCAATCAAAGTGTATATATAGTCGGTATCTGTAAGACGTTTCATGGCTGCAAAAGTAGAGAAAAAACGCCGATTATTCTTTTTTTAGCTTAAAATTGCTGCTGTAGTAAAAAAAAATATTCTTTTTATGTGTTTATTTCGCAAAAGAGTGTATTTTTGCCGTACATTATTAACAAAGTAAATACTTAAAGGGATTATGAAAGAATTAGTAGAAAAGATTGCTGAATTATATGCAGCGTTTGAAAAAGATGCAAAGGCACAGGTAGAAAATGGAAACAAGGCTGCTGGTACCCGTGCACGTAAGGCTTCATTGGAAATTGAGAAAGCTATGAAGGCTTTCCGCAAAGCATCTTTGGAAGCTGCCAAATAAGAATTGCATAGTAAAAAATGAGAGGGTATATCTGTTGATGATATACCCTCTTTTTTTATTATATGGACACTTGTTGTAAAGTTTGGTATACTTTCTCCCATGAATCATTGAAGGCCAGCATGGAAGGAAATAGTAAATTGGCTCCAGCATTAAGTAGAACTTGCTCGTCCAGTGGACCTGTATTGACGGCTATAGTAAAAATACCTGCTGCAACGCCTGCTTGTACGCCGATGGGGGCATTTTCAACAACGATTGCTTCATTGGGGGCTACCTGCGCTTTTTCCAGTCCCATCAGGTAGGGTTCAGGATGCGGTTTACCATATTTGACATCGAAGGCTGTAACCATATGGTTCCGATCGAACGTGTCGGGATAGTTGTGGTTCAGTCTGTCGAGTAGGGATGTTTGTCCTGAACCTGTGACCAATACAGGAATGAGCCCGCAGGATTTTACTTTTTGTATCAGTTCCCAAGCACCTTTCATGCGTTCGGGTTCAGGATGCTTGTTGAACTCTCGGCTTTTTTCGGCATAGATTTCTTCAATCATTTCGGGAGTGGCATCTTTGCCGAACTGCCTTTGGTATACAATGTTTATTGTCGATGCTCCTGTACGTCCTTCGTGCAGAAAAGCTTCCTCACGGCTTAAATGGAGGCCACGACGCTCCATTACCGTATGCCAGGCGTCGGCATGATAGGGCATGGAGTCGAATAGTACTCCGTCCATGTCGAACAGTACTGCTTTGAGATGGATATAAGAATGCCCGCTACCTTGAAGATAGCGGGCTATGGATTGTTGAATGGAATTCATAGAGCTTACAGTCTTGCGCGGATAGCTTTGGATTCTTCTTCGTATCCAGGTTTGTTGAGCAGGGCAAACATATTCTTCTTGTAGGCCTCTACACCCGGTTGGTTGAACGTGTTGACGCCCAGCAGATAACCGCTGATGCCGCAGGCTTTTTCGAAGAAGTAGAGCAGGCCGCCGATACATTTTTCGTTCAGGGTCGGAACGGAGATACGCATGTTGGGTACACCTCCATCTACGTGAGCCAGCTGTGTGCCTAGTTCGGCCATTTTGTTGACTTCGTCTACACGCTTGCCAGCCAGGAAATTCAGGCCGTCCAGGTTTTCTGCGTCACTGGGCACTTCCAGTTTGTGAGTCGGTTGTTCAACTGATATAACGGTTTCGTAGATGGTACGTTCGCCTTCTTGGATCCATTGTCCCATGGAGTGAAGGTCGGTCGAGAAATCTACGGCAGCAGGGAAGATACCTTTGCCTTCCTTACCTTCTGACTCACCGTATAATTGCTTCCACCATTCGTTGACATAATGGAGTTTCGGGTTGAAGTTGACAAGGATTTCAATCTTCTTGCCATTCTTGTACAATTCGTTGCGGGTAGCGGCATACAAGGCAGCGGGATTCTGTTCGAAAGGAACGTCCGCGCCGCAGGCCTTTTCCATCTCAACGGCACCAGCTACCAGTTTGTCGATATCGAAGCCGGCTACGGCGATAGGGAGCAAACCAACCGGAGTCAGTACAGAGAAACGTCCGCCTACATTGTCGGGGATGATGAACGACTTGTATCCTTCCTTGTCGGCAGTAGTGCGTGCAGCACCTTTCTTGGCATCTGTAACAGCTACGATGACTTTCTTGGCCATTTCTTTACCACGCTGGTCTTCGCATTGTTTTTTCAGCAGGCGGAAAGCGAGAGCTGTCTCGGTAGTTGTCCCTGACTTGGAGATATTGATGACACCGAATTTCTTGTCTTTCAGATATTCAGTGAGTTCGTATAAGTAGTCTTCACCAATATTGTGACCGGCAAAAAGAATGGTAGGAGCGTTCTTCTTTTCCTGCAACCAGATAAAGCTGTTTGAAAGTGCTTCGATGACCGCACGTGCACCCAGATAGCTTCCGCCAATGCCTGCAACGATTACAACTTCACAATTTTCACGCAATATCTGTGCTGTAGCTTTCAAGTCTTCCAAGTGCTCTTTGGTGATGGATGACGGTAGGTGCAACCAGCCCAAAAAGTCATTACCTTTGCAGGTGCCGTTTTCCAAAGCGTCTTGTGCTTCTTTTACTTTTGCTTCGTAAGCGGCAACGTTTTCTTTGGAAATAAATCCAAAAGTTTTTTCAATGTTTAAACTAATCATACTATCTTAATTTAAAAAAGTTTTATCTGAAGGAATCAGTCAGCAATTTGATTTCTATCATGGGGGATATCCGTTCATACAGAATGTTATAGACCGCATCCACGATAGGCATGTTGACATGATAGTGTTTGTTGATTTCCTTGATACACTTGGTCCCATAATAACCTTCGGCAATCATTTCCATTTCTATCTGGGCGCTTTTCACCGAATAACCTTTTCCTATCATGGTGCCAAATGTGCGGTTACGGCTAAAGTTGGAGTAGCCTGTTACAAGTAAATCTCCTAAGTAGGCCGAGTCGCTGACATTACGGTCAAGTGGATGCACCGTTTGCAGGAAACGGTTCATCTCTTGTATTGCATTCGATATGAGTACAGCCTGGAAGTTGTCACCATATTTCAAACCGTTGCAAATGCCGGCTGCGATGGCGTAAACGTTTTTCAGTACCGAACCATATTCGATGCCTGCCACGTCGTTGCTCACCGAAGTCTTGATGTAAGAACAGCTGAGATGGCGGGCAAAAATCGATGCTTTTTCGATGTCGGGACAAGCGATGGTGAGGTAGGACAGGCGCTCCAGTGCCACTTCTTCGGCATGGCAGGGACCTGCTACTACAGCAATGTTCTCGGCTGGTACACCATATTCCTTGGTGAAGTATTCGGATACAATCAGATTGTCATCAGGGACAATACCTTTGATGGCTGTAATGATAAATTTGTCCTTTATTTTTGTCTTCAGCTTCTTCAAATGAGATTTGAGGTAAGGCGAAGGCGTAACAAATATCAGTGTATCGGATGCCTTGACTACATCGTTGATGTTCGAACTGAAATTGATCCGCTTGGTATCAAACTTGACGCCTGTCAGATAGGCGGGGTTATGGCCCAGCCGCTTGAAGTCGGCAATACGGTCGTCACGCCGCATGTACCAATTAATCGACTCTGCCTGATTGAGCACCATTTTGGCAATGGCTGTTGCCCAACTTCCTCCGCCCATGATGGCTATCTTTCCAGGAACTTTCATCTCTATTTCGTTAGTTCTTCAATCTTTCTATCCAGCCGGCGACGTCGTTTACGCTCGGATTGGCCAATTCCAGTTTGTATTTCTTGTTGATCCCGCAAATGTCCATGTGCAGTTTTTGAGGATTGACTTCTGCCATGTCTGCAACTTGATTATATCCTGCTTTTTGAATAACAGGTACCCATTCTTCAGGAATACCCAGTTCTATGAATTTGGCTGGTGCGTCTTTCGGCGTTACTTTTTCGGGACGCATTTGCGGGAAGAATAATACTTCTTGAATGAAGGCCTTTCCTGTCATTAGCATGGTCAGACGGTCAATACCGATACCGATACCCGATGTGGGAGGCATGCCATATTGCAGAGAGCGCAGGAAGTCCTGGTCGATGAACATGGCTTCGTCATCACCCTTCTCGCTCAGGCGCAACTGCTCCTTGAAGCGTTCTTCCTGATCGATAGGGTCGTTCAGTTCGCTATAGGCATTGGCCAGTTCTTTGCCGTTTACCATTAATTCGAAACGTTCGGTAAGGCCCGGCTTACTACGATGCATCTTGGTGAGCGGACTCATTTCAACAGGATAGTCGGTGATGAAAGTCGGCTGGATGAAGGTTCCTTCGCAGAATTCGCCGAAGATTTCATCAATCAGCTTGCCCTTGCCCATGGTATCATCAATATCCATCTTCAGTTCTTTGCAGATCTGGCGGATTTCATCTTCGCTCTTGCCGTTGAGGTCATAGCCGGTCTTTTCCTTGATGGCATCGAGAATGGGTAGACGGCGGTAAGGAGCTTTGAAACTGATGGTCTTGCCGTCTATTTCAGTTTCTGTACAACCGTTTACGGCAATACAAATACGTTCAAGCAGCTTTTCAGTGAAGCTCATCATCCAGTTATAGTCTTTGTACTGTACATAGAGCTCCATGCAGGTGAATTCGGG